>Ga0153950_1000032_pt1 | contig 59234 bp, 49 predicted proteins | sample TSNJ034MetaG_FD_104737 | JGI IMG/M metagenome (GOLD analysis project Ga0153950, IMG submission 104737) | Attine ant fungus gardens microbial communities from New Jersey, USA - TSNJ034 MetaG | ecosystem: Host-associated > Fungi > Mycelium > Unclassified | place: USA: New Jersey, Wharton State...
ACCGATCCGGGATCGACCTGGGGAAGATGTGGGAGTTGCTTTCCGGCGGATACGCGGGGTCCCGGCTCCTGGAGTCGCGGCGGGAGAAACTGGTCACCGGGGACGACTCACCCTCCGGCGTCGCCAAGTACATGGTCAAGGACCTCTCCTCCGCCGCGGAGATCGCGGAGGCCACTGGGACCAACCCGGTCCTGCTGCCGACCCTGCGCGCCGCCTTCGACGAGATCGTGGAGTCCGGCCTGGGCGACCAGGACATCGCCGTGAGCCGGAGGTTCGTCGCGGAGCGGTGAGTCTCGTCCTTTCACCCTCGTTGTGTGCTCAGTTGTTGCGGGTCCCGGGGCCGGATACCCGCAACAACTGAGCACACAACGAGGGTCCGGGGCGCTCGGCACTTGTGTCTCCCGACTGATACAAGCAGAATGATCTTGTACCAGTCTGCGGATACAAGGGGGATGTCATGTCGATGACGCTGTTCATCGGAGGGTGGCTGCTGATCGCCTTCAGCAGCAGTTTCCAGCTGAGATCCAGTCCACTGAGCCCTACGTACGGCCGCCTCACCTTCATGCTCGCCGAATTCCTCTTCGTCCTGACTCTGGGATTCGGCCTACACGATCAGCACCCCGAGTGGCTCGGTCTGCCGCTTTTCATCGCTCCCGGCGCCGGGCTGGCATTCGCTTTGATCATCTTCAGCACCTCCGGTGACGGCGGCCGCAAGAAAATCTCCCCCGTGCGCTCGGCGAACCTCACCACCCGGACCGTGGGGAGCTACCTTTCCCGATCCTCCCGAAGGAAACTCGCGCTCCTGACCGCCGGCGTCATGGTGCTGGTGCTGCTGGGCGGGCTCACATCCAGCCCGGACGACTCCGGTTTCCACCGCGCGTTCAGTGTGCACGGCGCCGGCCGGAGTGCTACCGCGAGCCCCTATCCAGGCTGGTTCTACGGCGTCCCGCTGCTGCTGACGCTTCCCCTCCTCGCGCTCGGGATCTGGGTGGCTCTGCGCAGGGTCCGGCTCCTCCCGGCCATCACGACAGACCCGGCGTCGGACGCCCGCTGGCGCGCCTCTCTCGCGGAGGTACTGCTCTCCACAGTCGAGATCGCATTGCTGTGCGGCACGGCGGGCATGGTTTTCGGGTTCGCGACGGCGTTCTCGCCGCTGGCATCGCTGAGTCAGGACCCGGCTCCCCTCCTCGTCGTCCAGGCGGTCATCCGAGCGGTGGGCCTGGCCCTCGGGATCTGGGCGGTGGTGCTGTTCATCCGGTCCACCATCCGGGTGTTCCGATTCAGGAGGGTGCTGGACGGCCGGAATTACTCGGTCCCCATCCCCGCCAGCCGGGAGCGATAGATGCTCATCACCGTCGACGTCACGAGTCCCATCCCCGTCTTCGAGCAGCTCCGGGAGCAGATCGCGGCCCAGATCATGCTCGGCGCGCTGCCCGTGGGCGAACGGCTCCCCCCGATCCGCCAGCTCGCCTCTGACCTGGCCCTCTCCCCGGGAACCGTGGCGCGCAGTTACACCGCGCTGGAGGCAGCGGGCATGATCGTGACGATGCGCGGCCAGGGCACCCGGGTGGCGCCCCGGGACCGCGTCATCGACGCCGACCTCAACGCCACCGCGGACGCGTATCTGCAGGCCGGGCGGAAGTCCGGGCTCGGCCTCAACGAGCTCATCGCCCTGCTCCGGGCGCGGCACCACTGACGCCTGCTCCCCTCCGGCACTTGTGTGCTCAGTTGTGGCGGGTGTTCCGCTCCCAAACCCGCAAGAACTGAGCACGCAAGAGGCGCGGAGACCGGAGCGTGTCCGGGACGCCGGACACGCTCCGCTCCGACCGCCTCGGTTTCCGCGCCGGAAACGGGTGAAATGGAACCATGACCCTGCGCACACCCTCCGTTGACGTCCTCCCCCAGCCCTGGACCGGCCGCCATGATGGCGACGGCCCCGAACACGCCCGTCACTGGCAGCGTGTGCAGGCGCTCGGCACGGAGACCACCGCCACCGCCACCGCCACCCCCACGGCCGAGGCTGAGACACCGGGGCGGCCCGCCGTCGTCGTCGGTTTCGCGAGCGACGCGGGCGTGGCGCGCAACAAGGGGCGCGTCGGCGCGGCAGCCGGCCCCGCCGCGATCCGCGCGGCGCTCGGCCCGCTGGCCGTTCACGACGGGCGCGTGCTCGCCGACGCCGGCGACGTACGGGTGGAGGGCGATCAGCTGGAGGACGGCCAGGCACGCTTCGGCGCAGCGGTCGCGCAGCTGATCGACGACGGCGCGCTGACGCTCGGTCTCGGCGGCGGCCACGAGATCGCCTACGCCAGCTACCGGGGCGTCGCCGGGAGTGCGAAAGTCACCCAGGGCGCGCGCTGGGGTGTCCTGAACCTGGACGCGCACTTCGACCTCCGTGACGAGGAGAACCCCAGCTCAGGGACGCCTTTCCTGCAGATGGCCCAGGAAGAGAAGGCGCTGGGCCGAGAACTGAACTACGCCGTCCTGGGCATCAGCCGCCCGAACAACACCCGCGTACTGTTCGAGGAAGCCGACAGCCTCGGCGTGAAGTATCTCCTCGACGAGGACTGCTCGCGCGAGCGCGCACAGGACTTCGTGCGTGACTTCGTGGACGGCCTGGACGTGGTGTATCTGACCATCGACCTGGACGTCCTGCCCGCCGCCGTCGCCCCCGGGGTCAGCGCGCCGGCCGCCTACGGGGTGCCGATGGACGTGATCGTGAGTGTCTGCCGCCAGGTGGCCGCAAGTGGCAAGCTGCTCCACGTGGACGTGGCCGAGCTGAACCCTTCCTTCGACATCGACGGACGCACCGCCAAGGTGGCCGCCCGGCTCCTCGACACCATCGTGGGCGCGGCCCTCAACGTCTGAGCCCGACCACCCGGGCGTCGGGTGCCGGGTGCCGGGCACCGCGAGAAGCCGGTTGAGCACTGGTGGTCCCCTCAGGGACCGTGCTCAACCGGCTTCTCGCGTTCAGGGGATGACAGGTCCGGTGAGCTCGGCGAGGTGGTGGACGGCCGGGACTCGGAGTCCTCCGCCACGGCGAACTTCTTCGCGGCCAGCGCCCCGGACACCGTGGTGGCCACGATGGTCACGAGGGCACCCAGGATCAGCGCGCTCGCCTCGCCCGGAGCCAGCAGGTGGTTCTGCTCGCCGATGGTCGCCGCCGCCACGGGGACACCCAGCTGAGCGGAGGCCAGGACCGCCAAGGGAAGCGGCGAACCGAGCAGCCTGCCGACCGCGTGACTCAGCACCGCCCCCACACCGAGGGCCAGGCCCAGCACGATCATCGACGGATGAGCGCCGAGCTCCCGCATGTTCAGCGAGGCACCCAGCCACACGAAGAACAACGGGCCCAGAAAGCCCTCGGTGATGGCGAAGAGCTGCCGGGCCAGACGCCGGGGCTCCCCCACCGCGGACACGGCCAGGCCGAAACTGAAACCGGCCAGCATGATCGAAACGTGCGTGAAAGTGGCCAGCGCCGCCAAGGCGAAAAGCACCGCCAGCTGCACCCGCAGCTCCACGGCGAACAGCCGGTCCTCGGAGATGTCATGGATCCTGCGCCGCAGGCCGGACTTCTCGCCCCAGCGCAGCAGCAGGTGGAGCACGACGGCGCACGCCCCTACCGCCAGAGCGCCCAGTGCCGCACGGGGCGCATGGTCCGGGTCGATCGCCAGCGGCAGCGCCACGATGGCAGCGGTGTCCGCCAGGGCCACGGCCGCGATGGTCTGGAGCACCTGCGGCCCGCCGAGCCTCAGCCCATCCACGATGGGCAGCACCAGGGCAGCCGAACTCGAAGCCAGGAGCACCGCGTACAAGGGGGCATGAGCCAGGCCGAAGAGGGCGGCGATGCCCACGCCCAGCGCCACCGAAACCACCACGGTCACACCGAAACGGACCGCGCCCCGGCCGAGCGCGCTACGGATCCGGGCGTCGCGCACCGGGACGTGGGTGCCCGCCACGAACATGATGAGAGCGAACCCCATGTCCGCCAGGAACGTGAAGGTGGGGTCCGAGGCGTCGGCCAGCCCGAAGCCGGTCCGTCCGATCACGAGCCCGGCCACCAGCTCCCCGAGCACCAGGGGCAGATGCCATTTCCGGGGCAGGGCGAGCAGCGGTCCGAGGAGCGCCACCAGCACCACGAGCGACAACGCAGGAAATCCCATGGGCCTACTGTAGGCCGGGGCACCGGCGGAACAAGGCCTGGCCGGACCCTTAAACACCGAGACGGCGGGCTCCCGGGGGAAACGGCGGTTGCGGCGCTGTTTCTTCGGGAACCCGCCGTCTCAGCGGGTAGTGCGCGTCAGGCCAGGGTGCCTACGGCCTTCTCGGCGGCTTCGCGGATGGCGCCCGCGCCCACCAGGAGGTCTGCTGCTTCCAGCTCCGGGGAAAGGAAGCGGTCGGTTCCGGGGCCTTCCACGACGGCGCGCAGCACCTCAAGCACGGCGGTGCCGGCGGGGCCGGGGGTCAGCTCACCCTCGGAGAGCTGCGTGCGGATGTCCAGGGCGCGGCAGCTGGTCACCAGTTCGATGGCCAGCACGCGGCGGAGGTTCTCCACGGCCTTGCGCAGCTTGCGGGCGGCGTGCCAGCCCATGGACACGTGGTCCTCCTGCATGGCGGAGCTCGGGATGGAGTCCACGGATGCCGGGACGGCCAGGCGCTTGTTGTCCGAGACCAGGCCGGCCTGGGTGTACTGCGCGATCATGAGGCCGGAGTCCACGCCCGGGTCGCCGGCCAGGAAGGCGGGCAGGCCGTGGGAGCGGGCCGGATCCAGCATACGGTCGGTGCGGCGCTCGGCGATGGAGGAGAGGTCCGCCACAGCGATGGACAGGAAGTCCAGGACGTAGGCCACGGGAGCACCGTGGAAGTTGCCATTGGAGGACACCCGGCCGTCCGGCAGGACCACGGGGTTGTCGATGGCGGCGGCCAGCTCGCGGGTGGCGACCAGCTCCGCGTGGGTCACGGTGTCACGCACGGCACCGGCCACCTGCGGGGCGCAGCGCAGCGAGTAGGCGTCCTGGACCCGGGAATCGCCCACGCGGTGCGATGCCACGATCGGCGAGTTGGACAGCACCTTGAGCATGTTGTCGGCGCTGGCGGCCTGGCCCGGGTGGGGGCGCAGGGCGGCGTGCAGCTCAGGCAGGAACACCTGATCGGTGCCGAGCAGCGCCTCGACGCTGAGCGCGGCGGTGATGTCCGCCGTCGTCATCAGATTGCGCAGATCGGCGATCGCCATGAGCAGCATGCCCAGCATGCCCTCGGTGCCGTTGACCAGCGCCAGGCCTTCCTTCTCGGCGAGCGTGACGGGCTCGATGCCGTGCTGTGCGAGGAGCTCGGCCACGGACGGACGGCCGGCGACGCCGTACAGCTCGCCGTCGGGACCGGTGGCTTCGCCTTCACCCATGACCACCAGGGCGCAGTGCGAGAGGGGGGCGAGGTCACCGGAGCAGCCCAGCGAACCGAATTCGCGGACCAACGGGGTGATGCCGGCGTTCAGGACCTTGACGAAGGTCTCCAGGACCTCGGCACGGACACCGGTGCGGCCGGACGCCATGGTCTTGGCGCGCAGGAACATGATGCCGCGGACCACTTCACGCTCCACGGCCGGGCCCATGCCGGCGGAGTGGCTACGGATCAGCGACTTCTGCAGCTGGGTGCGCAGCTCGTTGGGGATGTGGCGGTTGGCGAGGGCGCCGAAGCCGGTGGAGATGCCGTACGCCGGGGTCTCGCTGACGGCCAGCTCATCAATGTGGGCGCGGACCTTGGCGACGTTGTCCAGGGCCTCCTGGGAGATGGTGATCTGGGCGCCGTGACGCGCGACAGCGAGGACGTCCTCGGCGGTGACTCCGGCGGAGTTGAGGACGACCGTGGTTTCGGAAGTGGTGGTGGTCATGTGAGATCTCTCTTCAAAAAGTCTGGATCGACTGCTCCATAGGACGCCGGAATCCGGGGTTTTCGCCCGGAAACGGCATCCTATGGAGCAGTCGATGGGTAATACGTGGGTCAGGCCTGAGTGCTCATGGGGATGCGGACGCCGCGCTCGGCGGCGACCTCGATGGCACGCTCGTAGCCGGCGTCGACGTGGCGGATGACGCCCATGCCCGGGTCGTTGGTCAGCAGCGCGGTGAGCTTGGCGGCGGCCAGCTCGGTGCCGTCGGCCACGGAGACCTGGCCCGTGTGGATGGAGCGGCCGATGCCGACGCCGCCACCGTGGTGGATGGAGACCCAGGTGGCGCCGGAGGAGGCGGCGGTCAGGGCGTTCAGCAGGGGCCAGTCGGCGATCGCGTCGGAGCCGTCCTTCATGGCCTCGGTCTCGCGGTACGGGGAGGCCACGGAACCGGAGTCGAGGTGGTCACGGCCGATCACGATCGGGGCCTTCACCTTGCCTTCGGCGACGAGCTTGTTGAAGAGCAGGCCGGCCTGGTGACGCTCACCGTAGCCGAGCCAGCAGATGCGGGCCGGGAGGCCTTCGAACTCCACACGCTCCTGAGCGGCGTCGATCCACTTGTGGAGGTGCTTGTTGTCCGGGAAGAGTTCCTTGATGGCCTCATCGGTGACGCGGATGTCCTCGGGATCGCCGGAGAGGGCCACCCAGCGGAACGGGCCGAGGCCCTCGCAGAAGAGCGGGCGGATGTAGGCCGGGACGAAGCCGGGGAACTCGAAGGCGCGCTCGTAGCCACCCTTGCGGGCCTCGTCGCGGATGGAGTTGCCGTAGTCGAAGACCTCGGCGCCGGCATCCTGGAACTCGACCATCGCCTGGACGTGGCGGGCCATGGAGACCTGGGCCTTCTTGGTGAAGCCCTCGGGATCACCGGCGGCTTCGCTCTTCCATTCGTCCACCGTGATGCCCTCGGGCAGGTAGGACAGCGGGTCATGGGCGGACGTCTGGTCGGTCACCACATCCACCACGAACTCGCCCGCCTGGTGGCGGCGCAGGATCTCCGGGAAGACCTCGGCGGCGTTGCCGACGTAGCCCACGGACCAGCCGCGGCGCTCCTCCTTGGCCTTGAGGACCTTGGCGATGGCGGTGTCCAGATCGGTCTCCACCTCGTCCAGGTAGCGCTTGCCGACACGGCGGCGCAGACGGGTCTCGTCGACGTCGACGATCAGGCAGGCGCCGTCGTTCAGGGTGACGGCGAGCGGCTGAGCGCCACCCATGCCGCCGCAGCCACCGGTCAGGGTGAAGGTGCCGGCCAGCGGACCCTCGTGCTCGCGGCCCTCGCCCTGTCCGCCGTCGGCGCGGCCTGCGGCGATGAGCTTGTTGCCGAGTGCGGCGAAGGTCTCGTAGGTGCCCTGGAGGATGCCCTGGGTGCCGATGTAGATCCAGGAACCTGCGGTCATCTGGCCGTACATCATGAGGCCCTCGGCCTCAAGGCGGCGGAACTCGGGCCAGGTGGCCCAGTCGCCCACCAGGTTGGAGTTGGCGATCAGCACGCGCGGAGCCCACTTGTTGGTGCGGAACACGCCCACCGGCTTGCCGGACTGGACCAGGAGGGTCTCGTCCTCCTCCATGTCCTTGAGGGTCTCGGTGATCGCGTCGAACGCCTTCCAGGAGCGGGCTGCGCGGCCGGTGCCACCGTAGACGACCAGGTCCTCGGGGTGCTCGGCGACCTCCGGGTCCAGGTTGTTCATGAGCATGCGCAGGGGCGCTTCGGTCTGCCAGCTCTTGGCGGAGATTTCGGTGCCGCGGGGTGCCTTGACCGGGCGGGTTCCGGTGGTGAAATCGGCGGGTGCCATGGTGACTCCTTGTGTGGCCAGTGGTTCGGGACCTCAGGGTCCGGCTCTGGGCCGCGGTCCCTGGGGGCGCCTCCCCTGGGCGGCGTCTTTGCCGTCCGGGTTCGGTGCTTTGCTTCCCTTCAACTACACCGCACATCCGGCCTTGTCCATAGGGGCTTTTCGGGGGTCATGTCCGGAATCCCGGACAAGGCGGTCCGGGGTTCCGGACGACGGCTCCGAAGGCCAGGGGATGGACGCCCCGTCCGACGGAAAACCCCGGTCTGCTGGGCTTTCCCCAGCGCTTCAGCACGGGGAGAGCCCAGCAGACCGGGGAGAACCGCGGAACTAGAACGCCCGCAGGATGCCGTCCACCAGGGCGTCCGGGAAGCCCGGTTCCGCCTCAAGAACCACCCGGCACGTGGCACCGTCCTGGTCACCATTGCCGCGGTACCGTCCGCGCAGGTCACACACGGTGGTGCCGCGGGCGGGGCCCTGCCCGGTCTCCACGGCCACGCGCACCACCGGCCCGCGCGTCACCGTCACCTCGCCCAGGGCGATGGCCGCGGCGAGCGGGTCATGCATGGCCGAAGACGGCCGGCCGAAGATCCCCCGGTAGAACTCGAAGTAGTGCTCCAGCATGCGGGCGAGCGCCTCCGGAACCGCCTTCCCGGAGTCGAGCAGCCGCTGCCGGTGTTCCTCCTCCATGACCTCGGTCATGGTGACGTCCAGGGGCACCAGGGTCACCGGCCAGGGAGCGGCGAGGACTTCGGCAGCGGCCTCCGGATCATGGAAGATGTTCGCCTCGGCCGCTGCCGTGATGTTGCCCGGGGCGAGCGCCGCGCCGCCCATGATGGTCACGTGGGCCACCATCTCCGGCAGGCGTGGTTCCCGCCGGAGCGCCTCCGCCAGATTCGTCAGCGGCGCAACGGCGATCACGTGCAGCTTCCCCTCCTGCTCGCGCGCCAGCCGGATGAGCATCTCCGCGGCGTTTTCCGCCTCGGGCTCCCGCTCGGCGCGCGGAAGCTCGACCCCGCCCAGGCCGTTGTCGCCGTGCACGTGCGGAGATCCGCCGCCGTAGGCCGCCGCCTGGAAGTCGTGGCAGCCGACGGCGACGGGAATGTCCGGATGTCCGGCGAGCGCCAGCAGATCCAGGGTGTTGCGGGCGCACTGCGCGGCGTCGCTGTTGCCGCTCACCGTCCCGATACCCAGCAGCTCGGCGCGCGGGGAGGCGAGCAGGTGGGCGATGGCCAGGGCGTCGTCGATTCCGGTGTCGCAATCGAGGTAGACGGGAGTGGTGTCCATGAGTGGCCTTTCAGTGGAGGGTGCCGCGCGGCGGGTGCGGTTCAGCGGTCCCGGAGCGCGACGACGTCGGCATCCGTGCCGTAGGAGGCCTGCGCGCCACGGCCGGTGGCCGCGTGAGCCGCCGCCACGGAGGCGTAACGGGCAGCTTCCACGAGGGAGTCCCCCGCGGCGAGCCGGGTGGCGAGTCCACCGGTGAAGGCGTCGCCCGAGCCGGTGGTGTCCACGGGTTCGATGCGCGTGGCCGCGATCCGCTCGATGGCGGCTTCCTGAGCAGAACCGGCGCCGTCCAGCACCACGACGCCCTGCGCACCCAGCGTCACCAGGACCCGGCGGAACCCGGCCCCGGCGAAGGCGTCCGCCACGGCGGACCAGTCCTCGCCCTCGGCGGCGGGGGCCTCACGGCCCAGCAGCTGACCGGCCTCATGAGCATTGACCAGGAGAATGTCCGTGGCTGCCACGAGATCCTCCTGGATCGGGGCGAACGGGGACAGGTTCAGGATGACCGAAGCCCCGGCCGCGCGGCCCGCCTGGGCCGCCGCCAGGACCGTCTCCTGCGAGACCTCCAGGCACAGGCACACGGCCGCGGCGCCGTCGAACACCGAGGACGACTGCTCGACGTCCTGCGGCGACAGTTCCCCGTTGGCGCCGGCCACGATCACGATGCTGTTCTCGCCCTGCGCGTCCACGGTGATCCCCGCGACGCCCGTCGGAACTCCAGCGACCCGGCGCACCGCCGCGACGTCCACCCCGGAACCCCGGGCGGAGTCGAGCAGCATGGCGCCGTTCGCGTCATCGCCCACGGCCCCGATGAGCCGGACGTCCGCACCGAGCCGTGCCGCGGCGACCGCCTGGTTGGCACTCTTGCCGCCGGGCTGGATGACGAAGTCCGTGCCGAGCACGGTTTCGCCCGGCAGCGGCATCCGCTCGGCGTACAGGGTCAGATCCGCATTGAGCGAACCGACCACGACCACATGACTCACGACTGCACCTCGGCTTCTGCGGGACGGGGGATGAGGAAGGACGCGGCGAACGCGGCCAGGGTGATGACCAGACCCGTGAGCACCACCGTGAGGTAGGACAGCTTCGGGTCGGACAGGGACTGCGTCGCCTGGAGCACCGCGGGCAGCACCAGGAAGCTCAGACCCGCGCCGAGGTTGAAGGCGCCGGCGTTCATGCCGGGCAGGAAGCCGGGGTTGCTCTTCGGGGAGAGCACGACTCCGAGGCCGTTGAGCATGATGTTCACGGTGCCAGCGTAGGCGATGCCGAGCAGCGCCGTGGCGATGATCATGACGGGCAGGCTGCCGAGTCCGAAGAAGGCGATGACGGCCAGGGCCACCACGCTGCCGATCATGCCCAGGTGCAAGGTCCGCCGGTAACCGAGAACGGGGGCGAGACGCCCGCTGAAGGGGCCCACCAGCCAGCCCAGCAGGGCGTAGGGGGTGAGGATCAGGAGGGACATCTCGGTGGGGCCGACGGCGAAGCCGGGCGAGGAGGCCTGGACGAAGGCCGGGACGATGCCGTTGATGACGGCGAAGATACCGGTCATGGTCAGCGTGGTGGTCAGCAGCAGCGCCCACATGGAGCGCTGGCGCAGGTGGGCGATCTCGACCATGGGCTGGGCGGTGCGCTTCTCCACCGTCCAGAAACCGATGAAGGCCGCGACGCCCACGGCCGCGAGGATGAGCGAGAAGGTGAGCGTTCCGGCGTCGAACGCGGAGGCGAGACCCGCCGCCGAGTTGAGCGCCGTCAGCACCGCGCCGACCGCCACGACGATGAAGAACACGCCCGCCCAGTCCATCCGGGTGCCCGCCTGCGGCTTGGACTCGGGGGCCAGGACGAGCACCAGCACCGCGGCCACGACGGCCAGCGCGGTCATGATCCAGAAGAGGCTGCGGAAGCCGTAATGCTCGGTGAAGAAGCCGCCCACGAAGGAGTCGACGCCGGCCACGCCGCCGTTGACCGCCGTGATGAGGCCCATGAGCGAGCCGTAGCGACGCGGATCCGCGACGGCGGAGCGCAGCATGAGCAGGCAGAGCGGCACCGTGGGGCCGGAGACGCCCTGGATGATGCGGCCGACGAACACCCAGCTGACGTCCGGGGCCACAGCGGCGATGACCGAACCGACGGCCATGAGCAGCATCATGCCCACCAGGACGCGCTTGCGGCCCACGATGTCACTCAGACGGGGCAGGAACAGGGAGAACAGCGCGGCGGCGGTGAAGAACCAGGTCTGGCTGAGGCCGATGGTGGCCTGGTCCGTGTGCAGTTCGTGCTCCATGGACACCAGCGCGGGGCTGAGCATGGAGGCGTTGAGCTGGAAGGCGATGCAGGCGGTCAGCAGCGCGGCGGTCAGGACGCCGACGCCGGGCCCGGACTTGGTGACGGTGGTGGCGCTCATGCCGCGGCTCCCGCCTGCTCGGGCTCACCGATGGCCTGAATGGCGTCGATGACCAGGTTCCAGAACTTTTCCCGGTCCAGGTCGACCGCAACAGAGGTGGTGCAGTCGTCCGAGGCGGGGGCGCGGAAGTCGGCGACGGTCATGCCGAGGGTCAGCGTGCCGTTGAGCTCGATGTCCACAGGGACGCGCTGCGTGGTCATGACCGTGGGGTCGATGACGTAGGCGACGGCGCACGGGTCGTGGACGGGTGGGAAGTCGAAGCCCTGGGCGTCCTTGTAGGTGGCGGCGAAGAAGTCCATGAGTTCCACGACGAACTGCGCCGGCTTGGTGCCGATCGCGGCGATGCGCTCCACCACGTCCGGCGTGGCCAGGGCCTGGTGGGTCAGATCGAGGCCGACCATGACCACGGGCCAGGACTCGTTGAAGACGATGTGGGCGGCCTCGGGGTCGATCTTGATGTTGAATTCGGCCACGGCGCTCCAGTTGCCCACGTGGTAGCCGCCGCCCATGAGGACCACCTCGCGAACGCGCTCCACGATGCGCGGCTCCTTGCGGGCCGCCAGGGCGATGTTGGTCAGACCGGCGGTGGGCACCAGGGTCACGGTGCCCGGTTCGTGGGCCATGATCGTGTCGATGATGAGGTCCACCGCGTGGCGCTCATCCAGGCCGAAGGCGGGCTCAGGCAGGGCCGGGCCGTCCAGGCCGCTCTCCCCGTGGATGTCCGGGGCGGTCTCGATGGTGCGCACCAGCGGGCGGGCGCAGCCGGCGGCGAAGGGGACGCCCGTGATACCCGCGATGGTCGCCACGGAGAGCGCGTTGCGCGTGACCTTCTCCAGAGTCTGGTTGCCCACCACGGTGGTCACCGCCAGGAGTTCGATGTCCGGATTGCCGTGCGCCAGGAGCATGGCGACGGCGTCGTCATGGCCCGGGTCGCAGTCCAGGATGATCTTGCGGGGGCTGTTGTCTGCGGTGACAAGAGGCATGGTTGCTCCACGTCGTCGGGGGCGGGCCGCCGGGGTGGCGGCAGGGGTACACCAAGGAGTGTGACACCGTTCACGGAGCGGCGTCAAACGCTTAACGTCAAGCGCTTGATCCATCGCGTCACCATGAGGCTCTGCTCGCCTAAGATGGACCGCATGGACGACGACGCCGCGAACCCCCTGCCCGGCCGCCGCGCGGGTGCCGCGGGGGTCGGCGCCGCCGGGGCCGCGGGGGTCGGCGTCGCCGGGGCCTCGGGCACCGGCCGGGTCACCGCCGCCATGGTCGCCCGCGAAGCCGGGGTCTCCACCGCGACGGTGTCGCTCGTGGTCAGCGGCAAAGCGCAGGGACGCATCTCCGCGGCCAACCGCGAGAAGGTCCAGGCCGCCGTCGAACGCCTCGGCTACGTGGTGGACACCGCGGGCAGCACGCTTTCCAAAGGTTTCAGCCCCGTGGTGGTCCTCGTGGCGACGGACATCGCGAACCCGTTCTACGCCGAACTCATCTCGGAGGCCCGCGCGGCTCTCGGCGAACGCTATGAGCTGCTGCTCTCGGTCGGCGGACCCGGCCGCCAGATCGACGCGGCCAGCATCCGCAAACTGCTCTCCTTACGCCCCGCAGGCTTCCTCATCGACGCCCCGAACGCCGAACTCGTGGCGGCCCTGCCCCCGGGCACCCGGGCGGTTCTGCTGGACGCACCGGGCCTCCAGGGAGCCTTGCCCAGCGTGAATCTCGACGTGGCGGACGGCGCCGCTCAGCTGGCCCGGCACCTGGCGGAGCAGGGGCACCTGCGGATCGCCTACCTGGACAGCACCATCGACGCCGCGACCTTCCGGGTCCGCCGCGAAGCGTTCCGTGAAACCTCCGCGGAGCTGGGACTCGAAGTGCTGGAGGGGGCGGCTTCCCTGACGGACATCGACGCCGCGGCGGCTGCCTTCGCGCAGGCCTGGCCCTCGTGGGAAGCCGCCGGAGTGACCGCGGTGGTCGGGTGCACCGACACCCACGCCTATGGGATCCTGGGGGCCGCCGCGGAGGCCGGCATCCCGGTCCCGGGACGCCTCGCCGTGGCCGGTTTCGACGATCTGCCGTATTCCCGGCACACGAGCCCGCCCCTGACCAGCGTGAGCCTGCCGTCCGGGGAACTCGGAGCCGCCGCGGGGCGCACGCTGCGAGCGCTGATCGAGGGCGGGGCGCTGAAGACGGAGCACGTCGAGGTGCCGAGCAGGCTCGCCGCCCGGGCGTCGACGTCCCGGGGCTAGGCGCCGGGTTCAGCTCTTGGACCGGCCGTAGAGCCTGGTGGTCAGCTCATTCGCCACCTTCTGAATGCGGGCCGCGAGCGCGGGCCACTCCTCCACCGGGACACGGTCCTCGATGAATGTCACGGCGATAGCGGCGGTCGGCCAGCCGAGGTGGTCCGTCACGGCGGCCGCGACGGAACCGAACCCGGGCGTCACCTCGCCGTGTTCGGTGGCGAAGCCGCGCGTCCGGACGTCGTCCAGGTGGCGGGACAACGCCGAATAACCGGAGATCGGGCTGGTGGTCTCATGCCGGGAGACGAAGGCAGCCGCATTCGGATAGAGGGCCCTGACCTGGGGTTTCGGCAGGGCGGCGAGGATCGCGCGCCCGCTGGCGGTGAGATGCGACGGCAGACGGACGCCCACGTCGGTCACCAGGGACGGGCGGCCCTTGGCGCGCTCCTCCACGATGTAGAGGACGTCCCGGCCATGCAGCACGGCAAGGTGCGCGCTCTCCCCCAGGGCGTCCACCAGGCCCGCGAGCAACGGCCGGCCCAGCCGGGAGATGGGTTCCTGGCGGCTGTAGGCACTGCTGAGTTCGAACGCACCCAGTCCCAGCCCGTAACGCTTCTCCTCTTTGAGGTGCATGACCAGGCCGTGCTCCTCCAGCACCGCCAGCAATTGGTACACGGTGGAGCGGGGCAGTTCCAGGGCGGTGGCGATGGCGCTGGCCGGTTGCGGTCCACGCCGGGAACTCAGAAGCCGGAGGATCCGCAGCGTGTTGTCCGCCGCGGGGACTTTGGGTTTGGGTGCACCCACGGGGCAGTCCTTTCTGCGTGGCCGCCATCCCAGGCAGGGCGATGGGGGCAAGGGCTGTGCCCTTGCCCCCATTCTGACAGCCGGACGGCTCCCACGAGCCTCTCCCGGAGGAAGTGACGGGCCGGAGCGGTATTGCGACCGGCCGGGTTCCCCTGCCTGCACCAGCCGCTCCGGACGCCGGTCCCCCGTTCAACGGACGGGCACGGAGCATCCCTGGCGGATGCGCTGGCGGACCGCATTCAGCGGCAGCCCCGAGACGGAGGCCAGATACGCGGGTTCCTTCAGGCCCAGGGCGTGCGCCCTGACCACCAGCTCCCCCACGCACTGTTCCTCGTCGTCGCGCGCGGCCACCATGTCCCCGAGCCGGCCCACCAGGAGCCGGAGCCGCGCCACGTGATCCTCCTGAGTGCCGGCGAACCAGGCCGGATCGTCCAGGACCTCCACGAGCGCCCGCGCCTGCGCGGCCTGCATGCCGGTCAGCGAAGCGACGGTGGGGATCCGGACCCCGCCCAGCACCGCCTGGAGCATGGCCGCGTTGCGCGCCGCGGTGAGGTCTCGGACTGCCGCACGCCGCGAGACCAGGACCTTCTTGTGTTCCCCGATCTCCGCCAGGAGCCGGGTCAGGAGCCGGCGTTCCGCACCGGCTTCCCGGCTGTCCGCCCCGTCTCCCCCACCGACGACGACGGCCCCGGCCGCGCGCCCGGCTGCGGTTCCGCGGTGCGCGGGTTCGCTCCCGCGGCCTCGCGCGGGACCGGCCAGGATGCCGCCGGGACGGCCTCGGGGTCCCTGAGAACCCGTCGCCCCCGCGGTGCCGGTGGCGCTCAGGGCCTGTTCCAGGTCCACTGACAGGTCAGCGGCGGTCGAACGTCAGGCCACCGGGGACCTGGAAGGTCGGCATGATCTCCAGCAGTCCCACGTTGACGTGGCGGGGCGTGCCGATGGCGTAGTCCGCGGCATCCACGATGTCCTTGGTGGTGAGGGATTCGTAGCCTTCGAAGTAGGTCTTCCAGGCCTCCTCCATCGCCTCCGGGGTGCCGCCGAGGTTACGCCCGAAGATCTCGGTCTCCACCCGGCCGGGGCAGATCTCGGTGACCCGGATGCGCTTGCCGAGCGTGTCGTTGCGCAGCTGGCGGGAGATCTGGTGCACCGCGGCCTTGGTGGCGTGATACGCCGTGTGGCCGAAGAAGTTGTAGAGGCCCGCGATCGAGCTGATGTTCACGATGTGCCCCAGGTCGCGCTCCACCATGCCCGGCAGGACCAGCCGGGTGAGCTGGAGGAGGGCCCGGAGGTTCACGTCGATGATCTCATCCAGGTCCTCCACGCTGGAGTCCAGGATGTTGCCTTGCCGGGAGACGCCCGCACAGTTGACCAGGACGTCGATCTCCAGGCCGTCGAGCTCCCGGGACAGCGCCGTGGTGTCCGTGACATCCACGATGTGCGGAATGGCTCCGGTGGCCTCGGCGAGTTCCGCCAGCCGGTCGGCGTTCCGCGCCACCACATGGACGGTCAGGCCGTTCTTGGCGAGCCGTTCCGCGATGGCAGCACCCATTCCGGTGGATGCACCCGTGACGAGGGCGGTCTTGTAGTCGGAAAAAGACATGGTGGTCTCCCAATGTGGACGTAGTGGACGTGGAGGTGGTGCGTTGAAAACTCAGGAGTCCCTGAGTGGCTGATGGGCGCGGTCGGTGACGGTGCTGACCGCGATGAGGGTGCCGACGGCGGTCAGGACCGCGTAGAAGGCGGGCATGTAGATGTTGCCGGTGGTGCTGATGAGCCAGGTCATGAGCAGCGGCGCGGTGCCGCCGAACAGCGCGGCGGAGACGTTGTAGCCCAGGCCGTAGGCCGAGTAGCGGATCCGGGTGGGGAACAGCTCCACCATCAGGATGTGGATGACGGCGGTGTGCCCGGCGAAGACCACGGCCATGAGCGAAGCCCCCAGGATGGCCAGCCCCATGTCACCGGTCGTGATGAGGGCATAGCAGGGGACGCCCAGCACGGCCATGGCCACGGCGGACCAGGCGATGACCTTCTTCCGGCCCACCCGGTCTGAGAGCGATCCCATGAACGGGATCGCAATGCAGACCGCCACCAGGCTGCACGCCGTGACCAGCAGGGCGTCGCCGATGCTGAAGTTGATGGCCTTGCTCTTGAGGAAGGTGGGCATGTAGGAGAACAGGACGTAATAGCCCGCCCCGTTCATGAGCGGCACGAAGAGCGCCAGCAGCAGGGCCTTGCGGTGTTCCGGGGACTGGAACGCCTCCTTGAGCGGGTTGCGGGACAGCCCGCCCTCCTCCTTGAGCTTTTCGAAGTTGGGGGTGTCCTTGATGGCACGGCGGATGTACCAGCCGATGATCCCCATGGGGATGGCCACCAGGAACGGGATGCGCCAGGCGAAGGAGCCGAAGCCCCCGGATTCGATCGCCGCCGGGGTCAGCCACGGTGACATGGCATAGGCCACCAGGGTGCCGGTGAGCAGCGCGGCGAAGGAGGCGATCTGGGCGTAGGAGGTGATGAGCCCGCGCTTGCCCTCCGGGGCGTGCTCCGCCAGGAACGTCATGGCACCGGCGGCCTCACCGCCCACGGAGAAACCCTGCACCAGCCGCAGCACGATCAAGAGCACCGGGGCGGCCACACCGATCGCCGCATACGGCGGGAGCAAGCCGATCCCGGCGGTGGCCACGCTGATCAGCAGGACCACGAACACCAGCAGGCGCTGCCGCCCGATCCGGTCGCCCAGATAGCCGCACACCACGGCACCCAGAGGACGGATCAGGAAGGACACCGCATAACCGGCGAAGACGAAGATGAGGGCGTTGTCAGGGTTGCCGGGCGCCAGGAACACGATGGCCAGCACCCCGGCCATGAAGGCGAAGATGCCATTGTCGTAGAGCTCGACGAAGATGCCGATGCAGCCCGCCACCACCACTTTGGCCGTGGTGCTCCGGTTCAGGTCCTGTTTGCCATGAGGAAGGGCCGTGGTCACGTCTCCTGCTTTCCGGGTGTTCCCCGTGATCGTTCTTTCCCGGAGCTCAGACATACTGCTCCACCTGCTCCTGCCTCCAGGCCGCGGGACCGCCGACCCCGAGTGATTCGAAAACCGCCGTGACCGAGCGCCGGAGAACGTCCAGATGAAGGCGGGACTGCTCGCTGACCGCCGTGGCCTCGGCCACCGTGGTGGGGCGGAAACGGATCCGGTCCCCCGGCCTGGCCTGCGCCAGGCGGTCCAGGCCGGCGCTCGTGGCCACCGCCAGCACGGGGTACCCGGCCGTCACGCCGCGGCCCCGGTGCAGGACCAGGAGTTCGGTCCGGGACGGCACCTCGATGGCCCCCACGGGCACACCGCGGGAGAGCACCTCGCCCGAGGTGGTCCGCTCGGGCAGTGCGCCCCCGAGCCGGAGCCCGATGTGATTGCTGCGTGGGCTCACCGTGTACTCCGAACTGAACAGGAGATCCGCCGAATCGCCGAACTCCTCGACGTCCGGACCGTCGGTGACCTCCACCACGGCGCCACGGCCGTGGTCTCCCCGCGCCGGGGCGAAGCCGGGCGCTCCGCCGTGCCCGCCGCCGTCGTTCCCCCAGGGGAAGCGGTACAGAGGCAAGTCGAAGTAGGGCTGCCGGATGGGCCGGACACTGCGCCGCAGCACCAGGGTGGTGCCCGCCTGAACCCGGGTGCCGAAACCCACCACGGTGTCCGGCGCGCAGCTGCCCAGCAGCTGCGCGGCCTCCACGGAACCGTGGACGGCCAGGTAGCAACGCAGGCCACCATGGATGCCGCGGACCACCACCGTCTCCCCGGCGCGCACCGAAACCGGCTGCCAGGACGGCTGCTCACGGCCGCCCACCTCCAGCAGAGCGGCTGCGCCCGTGAGGGAGACGAGGGTGTCCGCGGAGGCCTTCAGGCGGAGGTCCAGCGCCGTGAGTTCGAGCAGCGGTTCGTGCTCCGCGTTGCCCACCAGGACGTTGGCGGCACGTGCGGAGAACTGATCCAGAGCACCGTTCACGGGGAGCCCGAAACGGGGTCCGCGGAACCGCCCCAGATCCGTCAGCACGGTGTTCCCGGGCGCCAGGACGGTGAGAGTGCCGCTCATGACCGGGCCTCCGCAGCGGCACCGGGTACGGGAAGAGGCTCCAGGAAGCTGCCGCTGAGGGCGTCGAACTCGTCCTGGCCGATGGCGCGGAAGCGCAACCGGTCACCGGGACGGTACGGCACCAGCGGCTCCCGGCCGGCGTCGAGCACCGTCAGCGGAGTCTGACCGATCACGCACCAGCCACCGGGCGCGACGGCCGGGGCGATGACCGCCTGGCGTCCCGCCACGGAGACCGCGCCCGCCGGGACACTGAGCCGGGGATCTTTCAGCCGGGGCACCGGCACGGGGAAGTCCGGGCCATCCATCATCGGGGAACCGGCCGGGGCGCCGAGGCAACGGACGATGTAGCTCTTGGCGGAGTGCAGGCGGATGACGTCCTCCACGCTCAGGCCCTGATGCGCGGCCACGTCCTCCAGATCAGGGCCGTACCCGCCGCCGTACAGGACGGGCACCTCGAAGGTCCGGGGAGCCTCGGCGCCGAAAGGGCCGAGCGCCAGGAACTCCAGGCCCAGACTGATGAACGCCCGGATCTGGGCGGCCGAGGTCCGGGCCGGGTCGAACTCCACCAGCGCGGCGTCATAAGTGGGAACGGCCCCGTGCAGGCCCACGGCCCCGCAGCCGTCCAGCCAGCGGGACAGGCCGTGCACCGTGGCCCAGTTCGCCTCCCGGTCCGCCGAGACGGCCACTACGCGCAATGCGCCGTCACCGCATTCGGACACCCGCACGGGTACCCCGGACCGCGAACCGCTCTCCGTCACCGACATCTCAGGACACCTGGGCCTTGCTGTCCAGGACCTCGTCCAGCGGAGCGATCCGGACGCCTGCGGCCTCCAGCTCACGGCGGATGAGGCGGGCCAGTTCGACGGCGCCCGCGTTGTCACCGTGCAGAAGCACGGTGTCGGCCTGGACGTCGACGTCGGTCCCGGCCACCGTGGCGATCTTGCCTTCCAGCACCATCCGGACCGTGCGGGCCACGATCTCCTGGGGATCGTGCAGCACGGCGCCCGGCTGCGAGCGCGGGACCAGCGTGCCGTCCGCCTGGTAGGCGCGGTCCGCGATACCCACGATGCCCACGCGCAGCCCGCGTTCCCGCGCCGCCGCGGCCAGTTCGCCGTCCTGGGCCAGGACGATCAGCGAGGGGTCCACCCGCAGCGCCGCCTCGGCGACGGCCGCCGCATAGTCGGGGCGGGTGGCCACCAGATTGCCCAGGCGGCCGTGGGGCGCGATGTGGGCCACGCCCGTGCCGTGGAACGCGGCGAAGGCGCTCAGCGCACCGAGCTGATAGACGACGTCGTGACGCACCTCCGCTTCGCTCAGATCCATGGCACGGCGGCCGAAGCCCCGCAGATCGGGGAAGCTGGGATGAGCGCCCACACGGACCCCGCGGCGCACGCACTCGGCGACCGTGGCGTCCATGATGTCCGGATCTCCCGCATGAAAACCGCAGGCGATGTTGGCACTGGAGACGATCCCGAGAAGCTCGCTGTCGCTGCCCATGGTGTAGGCCCCGAAGCCCTCACCAAGGTCCGCCACGAGATCGATCACGGTAGTCACGTTGTCCTCTTTCCTAAGAATGACTGGGGACGGTGTCCCGTACTTTCGAGGGTGACACCACGGAGGCCCCACCACAATGAATGACGTGGCGTCCCCCTCCCCCGGCCGCCCGGAGGCGCGTGACCGGGGAGGGGACGCCCTGCTCACAAGGCCTTCCGGAGACCCATCACGCGTTCCACGATGGCCACCACGGCCATGGAGAACAGGATCAGCAGCACCGAGAGCGCTGCCACTGCGGCGTCTGCGGAGTTCTCCACGTACCGCAGGACCTGGACCGGCAGGGTGGGCAGACCTGATTCGGCCACGAAGAGGGAGATCACGGCCTCATCGAAGGAGACGATGAAGGCGATCACCCCGCCCGCGATCACGCCCGGCCGGATGAGCGGCAGGGTGACCCGCCGGAACACGGTCCAGGAGTCGCCGCCCAGGATCCGGGCCGCTTCTTCACAGGAGGTGTCAGTGGTGGCCAGGCTCATCAGGGTGGTCCGGACCACGAAGGGGAACGTGACAGCCACGTGGCCGATGATGATGCCCGCATAGGTGTTGTTCAGTTTCAGCGGTCCGAACAGCAGCACCAGACCGAGGGCCAGCACGATGCTGGGGATCAGCAGAGGTGAAAGGAAGAACGACTGGATCGCCCCCTTGCCCTTGAACTGATAGCGCTCCAGCGCCAGGGCGGCCGGCACCCCGAGCAGCAGGACCACCACGGTGACGGCGGCGGCCACGATCAGACTGATCCGCAGCCCGCTCATGAAGGTCTCCTGGGCGGGGAGTTTCGCATACCAGTCCAGCGTGAATCCTTCGGGAGGGAAGGAGAGGTACTGGTTGGAGGCGAAGGAGATGACCACCACGATCAGCAACGGGGCCAGCAGGAACAGGTAGAGCAGGAAGACGACGACGTTGAAGATGATCGTCCCCGTCTTGCGGCGCGGTGTGAAGATCCGCGGTGCGCTCAGGCTCGTCTCACTCATGTCAGGCTCCGATCTTCCTGGTCAGACGCTGGTACACGCCGACGATCACGCCGAAGAGCACCAGGAGGATGACGGACAGGGCCGCCGCGAAGGGCCAGTTGAGCAGGCCCGTGGTCTGGTCGTAGATCTCCGTGGCCAGCACCTGCACGGCGCCACCGCCCAGCAGGCGAGGGGTGATGAAGGTGCTGATGGAGAGCACGAAGACCATGAGGAACGCCGTCAGGACACCGGGGAGTGTCAGCGGCAGGGTGACCCGGAGGAACACCTTGAACTTGCTGGCGCCGAGCGAACTGGCCGCCTCCTCCAGCTGCGGGCTGAGCCGCCCGAAACCGGAGATCATGGCCAGGATGGCGTACGGCATGAAGATCTCCACCAGGCCGATGGTCACGCCGGTCATGTTGTTGGTCAGTTTCAGCGGCTCGGTGATGAGCCCCATGCCCTTGAGCGAGGAGTTGACCAGGCCGTTGTCACCCAGGATGACCATCCAGCCATAGGTGCGGACGACGGCGGACGTCAGCAGGGGCGCGATGGCCGCCGCGGTGAGCAGTCCCTTGTACTTGCTCGTGGAGCGGGCCAGGAACATCGCCACCGGGTAGGAGACCACGACGCAGAGGACGCCCACCACCACGCCCATCCGGAACGTGTCCAGGGTGACCTGCCAGAAGAACGGATCCGTCAGCGGGTCGATGTAGTGCTGGAGGGTGAAGCCCTCCTCCACCACCCCGTCCGGGCCTCCTTCGTTGAAGGACATCCGGATCATGTAGATCAGGGGCAGGACGAAGCTGACGAACAGGCCGAGCACCGCGGGCGCGAGCAGCGCCAGATAGGTGCGCCGGTCCCGCTTGGCCTTGGCTTTCTCCAGGACACCGGGTGCCAGGCCCGGGCCCGCCGGGACCTGCCCGGTCCGGGTGGCGGTGCTCATTGCGTCCCGCCCTGGGCAGTGCCGGGGATGATGAACGCATCGGCCGCGTCCCAGGACAGATAGGCCTTCTCGCCGATCTGCGGGATGCCGCTGCTGGAGGTGGGCATCTGGGCCAGGAGTTCCTTCTCCCCGGCGCGCACGCCGAGGGAGAGTGAGTCGCCCGTGTAGCTGACCCGCTCGATCACGCCTTCGATCGCCGTGCCCGCCGGCTGCCGGAGCACGGCCTTCAGACGGTGCGGACGCACCACGATCTCATGGGTGCTGCCCGCCAGTCCGGAGGCGCCCACGGCGCCGAAGCGGCCGAAGCCCTCCACGTCCACCGTGTAGCTGCGCTCCCCGTCCGTGGCGGCGCCGTCGTCGGACAGCACGGCGGCGGAGAAGAAGTTCGCCTGGCCGATGAAGTCGGCCACGAAGTGGGTCTGCGGGCGCTCGTACACCTCGGACGGCGGACCGTACTGCTCGATGATGCCGGCGTTCATGACCGCGATCCGGTCCGCCATGTCCAGCGCCTCATCCTGGTCGTGGGTCACGAACAGGGTGGTGGCACCGGTGCGCTGCTGAATGGAGCGGATCTCCGTGCGCATGGTCTCGCGGAGCTTGGCGTCCAGGTTGGAGAGTGGTTCGTCCAGGAGCAGCAGCGTGGGTTCCACCACCAGCGCCCGGGCGATGGCGATGCGCTGCTGCTGGCCGCCGGAGAGCTCCTTCACCCGGCGGGAGGCCAGGTGGCCCAGCTTGACCAGGTCCAGCGCCTCGGTGACGCGCCGGGCCTGCTCCTTCGCGCCGACCTTGCGCATCTGGAGGCCGAAGGCCACATTCTGGGCCACGTCCATGTGCGGGAACAGGGCATAGGACTGGAACACCATGCCCATGCCGCGCTGGTGCACAGGGGTCTGGGTGATGTCCTTGCCGTCCACCATGATGGAGCCGGCGGTGGGGTCCATCAGGCCCGCGACCATGCGCAGGGTGGTGGTCTTGCCGCAGCCCGAGGGGCCCAGGAGGGCCACGAGGTGGCCCTCCTGCACGCTCATGCTGAGGCAGTCCACCGCCGGGTCGAGCCCTGGGGCGTATCTCTTGGTCAGGTCGATGATCGAGAGCTTGGAAGTGTTCACGGGATACTCGTTCCGGCGTCGTGTGGCTGCTGGGCTACTTGGTGATGATCTGGCGCTTCCAGACCTCGGTCCACTTGTCGCGGGCCTTGGAGAGGAAGTCGATGTCCAGCGCGGTGATCTCCGGGTTGTCGGTGGCCACCACGCGGGCCTTGACGTCCGCCGGCAGCGTGACGTTGCTGACCGACGGCGCGTAGAACAGGGCCTTGGCGAACGCGCCCTGGGCATCCGCGGACAGCGCGTAGTTGATGAACGTCTTGGCCGCTGCGGAGTGCGGGGCGTCCTTCACCAGGTTGATCGTGTTGATCTGGTAGACCGAGCCTTCCTTGGGGATGGCGATGCCGATCTTCTTGTTGCTCTGGTCGCTGTAGTACTGGCCACGGGCGTTCTGTCCCAGGCCGATCACCGTCTGGCCCGTGATGACGCTCTGGTACTCGTCAGGGTTCGGGGCGAAGGACTGCACCGAGGGCGCCAGCTGCTGGAGCTTGGAGGTGGCCTTGTCGATCGACTGGGTGTAGTCCTCTCCCTCCATCTTGGCGGTGATGGCGGTGAGCGAGATGCCCAGCAGGGACGGCGGGGCCACCACGTTGACCTTGCCCTTGTTGGCCCCGTCCCAGAGGACGTTCCAGCTGTCCGGGGCCTTGGGGAACGCCTTGGTGTCATAGACCAGGCCGACGGCGTCCAGCATGGCCACGGGGCCGTAACCGTCCTTGTCGCGGAACTTCTCCGGGACGTTGGCCAGGTTCGCCACGGCGGCGGTGTCCAGCTTCTCGAAAAGGCTCTGGCGGTTTCCGGTGGTGGAGACCGAGTTGTCCATGATGGCCACGTCCGTGGTGGGGCTGCTCTTCTGGCCTTGCAGCGCGCTGAGCATTTCCGCGGAGGAGCGCTTGGAGACGAAATTGATCTTGATGTCCGGGTACTTGGCCTGGAACGGTTCAATGACGGCCTTGGTGTACTGCTCCTGCCAGATGCCCGAGTAGGCGATCAGGTTGACCTCGCCGGAGGTCGCTGAGCCGGCGTCCTTGCCGGCGCCGCCGGCGCTGGAGCACCCGGAGATGGCGAGGGCGGAGGCGGCCGCGAAGGCCAGGGCCGCGAATCCGCGTCGAGTGTAGGATTTCATCGAGTTCTCCTTCTGAAGAGATGTGGGGGACGGCCCCAGGTGGCGTCCTCGAAGCCCAGCCCGTTCTGCCACGGGCGGGGCGTCCATCCGGTAGCCGGTGCCTGGTGCGGCACCCGCGCAGCGGGGCCTTGCCTGGTGGTCCGGGTTCGCCTGGCGGTGGTTTCCGGGGCGCCGTCCCGAACCCCAAAGTATCGATTGAGACTCCCGTCACACAAAGACCTGTTCTGTGTCACCACATAAGGTTTGGTTATGACCCAGAGGGTTTGAGGGAGCGTTCAGGAAGGCGGAAACCGTGGACACGCGCAAGCTTGAGTACTTCGTGAGGATCGTGGATTCCGGCAGCATCACCAAGGCCGCAGCGAGCCTCCATGTGGCGCAGCCGGCCTTGAGCCAGCAGGTCTCCTCGTTGGAGAAGGATCTCCGGCAGCGGCTGCTGATCCGCAGCAAACAGGGCGTGGAGCCCACCGCTGCGGGCCACACGCTTTACCGCCACGCGCAGACCATCCTGCGGCTGGTGGAGCAGGCGCGGCTCGACGTCGCAGCCTCCGGAGCGGCGCCGTCGGGGCGGGTGTCCATCGCCATCGCCCCGTACAGCATGGTCTCCCGGCTGGCGCCGGAGATCGTGCGTGAGGTGGCGGAACGCTACCCGGACATCGTCCTGCACCTGACGGAGATCTTCGGCGGGGTCCTGAGCGAGGCCATCAAGAACGGCAAGCTGGACATGGCCTTGATCTACGAACCCGGGCCCGTCCGGGGCGTCCAGTTCACCACCATGGTGGTGGAGGACCTGCACCTGGTGGCCAGGGCGGACCTCCAGGTGGGTGACGGCGAGTCCGTCACCCTGGCCGAGGTGGCCGCGCAGCCGCTCTTCCTGCCGGAGCGGATCCACACGCTCCGGCAGGTGGTGGACAAGGGCCTGGCGAGCCTGGACCTGCCGCTGCACCTGGCCGGCGAGGTGGAGTCCGTGCCGGCTCTCGGCCGCCTCATCGCCGCGGGTCTGGGGTCCACCATCCTGCCCCGCTCCGCGGCGGACGCGCTGTTTCCGGACGAGGGCTTCCAGGTCCTGCGGATCGTGGACCCGGCGCTGCAGTGCAAGATCGCGCTCTGCACGGCGGAGCATGAGCCGCTCTCCGAATCGGCGTCCGCGGTGCTGATCATCATCCGGGAGATGATCCGCAGCAGGCTCCTGGCGGACTACGGCCCGGGCTTGGCCACCGTGCCCGGCAAGCCATAGGACTTCCTTATCGGTCCACAGCTTTTAGGTCTTATCCAGAGCCTCTGACCCGTTCCTACGATGGTTCCATCCGAAGCGCCCAGCGAAGCCCAAGTGCACCCAGCCCAAGCGCCACGTCAAGCACAGGAGAAGAACCGCCGTGAAGAGAATCGGTCTCACCGTCCAGGCCCACCGCCAGGCGACCGCAGCACCCACCGCCAGGACCGGCTGCCACTGCCCCCTGAACGGTCTCTGGCGTCCGGTGGGGTCAGCTGCCGAGGCGGTGTTCATCTTCGAAGGCAGCCTCATGCCCGCACACGCCGGGCTCAGCACGGAGTGGGTCTGGGTGGACTCCGGGGCCTGACGCCTTTCTCGCGGTCTTTCCCGGCGACTTTTCCCGGCGCCCGAGGCCTGCGGCCCGGACCAGGTCTTCCCTGGTCCGGGCCGCAGTCGTTTCCGGAGGCGGACGTGCTGTGAGCCCCCTGAGAATCTCAGGGGGCTCACAGCAGGACCGCAGTCAGCTCGGGCTCATTCCTCGACCAGAAGCCCCTTGGCCTTGAGCACCTCGGTGAGATTGCACAGGTCGATGGTGGTGCCGCCGGCCTTGTAGGCCTCGATCAGGTCCCGCTCGGAGTCCTCACGCGCCTGGCAGAGGGCGATCACCTCTTCGGCTTCCTCACGGCGCACCACCACCACTCCATCGGCATCGCCCTTGAGGATGTCGCCGGGGTTGACCAGTTCGCCGCCCACGATGAGGGGGTGGTTGATGGGGCCCAGCGTCTCCTTGACGGTTCCCTTGATGCAGACGCTCGCGGAGAACACGGGCAGGCCCAGCTCGATCAGGTCCTGGGTGTCCCGCACACCGGAGTCCGTGACCATGCCGACGATCCCCTTGGCTTTCATGGCGTTGCCCAGGACGTCACCGAAGGTGCCGGCGTCGGGGTAGTCACCCGCGCCGACCAGGACCACGTCGCCGGGTTCCGCGTAGTGGATGCCCACCTGGAGCATGAGGTTGTCCCGCGGGGCACAGCTGACGGTGGTGGCGGGTCCGCAGAAGGACATGTTCCGTTCGATCGGCTTGATCCGCGGGCTCAGCGCGCCCTTGCGGCCCTGGGCTTCGTGAATGGTGGCGGAGGAGAACTTCGCCAGCCGCGCGACGACGTCCGGGTCCGGCCGCTCGATGCGGGTCCGGACATGGATCTGCTGTTTCATGGGGTGCCTTTCGGTTCAGGTTCGGGGGTCAGCGCAGGGCTTCGACGGCCTGCCGGACCGCGTCCACACTGGCCTGGAGGATTTCGGAGGACGTGGCGAAGGAGATCCGGAAGTACGGGTCCAGGCCGTAGGCGGATCCGGGGATGACGGCCACGGAGGCGGCGTCCAGGAGGTACAGGACGACGTCCTGGTCGCTCTTGATCACCCGCCCGTCCGGCGCGTTCTTCCCGATCAGCCCGGAGCAGTCGATGAAGGCGTAGAACGCCCCTTCGGACGGGGTGCAGGACAGGCCCGGGATCGCGTTGAAGCCCGCGACGGCGAGGTCCCGGCGGGTGCGGTAGACCTCCACGCAGTCGCGGACGAAGGTCTGGTCTCCGGAGAGCGCCGCGGCGGCGGCCGCCTGGCTGATGGAGGACGGGCAGGACGAGATCTGCGCCTGGAGCTTGTTGATCGAGGCCACCAGTGCGGCCGGGCCGATCCCGTAGCCGAGCCTCCAGCCGGTCATGGCGTAGGCCTTGGAGACGCCGTTGACCAGGAGGATCCGGTCCCGCAAGGCGGGTGCCGCCTCCACCAGGCTCACCACGGAGCCGTCACCGAAGTGGATCTCGTCATAGATCTCGTCGGTCAGCACCAGCACCTGGGGGTGCGTTTCGAGGACTGCGGCGAGGGCTTCGAGCTCCTGCCGTGAGTACACGACACCGGTGGGGTTGGACGGGCTGTTGAGGATCAGCCAGCGGGTCTTGGGGGTGATGGCCGCGGCCAGGGCGTCCGGCGTGAGTTTGAATCCCCGGTCCGCGCCGCAGGGGACGATCACGGGCGTGCCGTCGTTGGCCAGCACCATGTCCGGATAGGAGACCCAGTACGGGGCCGGGATGATCACCTCGTCCCCCGCATCGAGGGAGGCCATGAGGGCCGTGAAGATGACCTGCTTGGCGCCTCCGGCGATGGTGATGGAGCCTGCGGTGTAGTCGACGCCGGTCCGCCGGCGGACGTGTGCCAGGATGGCGGCCTGCAATTCCGGGGTGCCGGAGACGCCCGTGTACTTGGTCTCCCCCGCCTCGATCGCGGCGATGGCCGCCTGCTTGACGTGCCCAGGGGTGTCGAAGTCCGGCTCCCCCACGGTCAGGTCGAGGATCTCCCTCCCCTCGGCCTTGAGTTCACGGACCTTTGCCGCGGCGGCCACACTGGCTGAGGCCTTGATGCGGGTCACCCGCGAGGCGGGCTGGTATTCGGACACTGTCTCCTCCAACTGCGCGGAAGCTGTTCACCTGCTCTTTCGAGACTAGGGACGGCGTTCGCGCTTGGATAAGACCAAATGTGCGTGGATCGATAAGGATCCCTTATGACATGAGGGGTCAGCGGGAGGTTCTCCGCGGGGTCGCCGGGTGGATCGGCGGCGGGGTCCGGCTGCCCGCCCCGCTCGCCGTCGGGCCGCGAAGAAGCGGCCGGCGCACCGGGTCCTACGATGGGTCTCATGCAGCCCCTGGGACCCGCTCCGTGGCCACCGCCTCCGCTCAGCACCGACCGCCTGGCTCTGCGTGTCTCCGAGGCGCGGGACCGTGACGGCCTCATCGAGCTGTTCGCCTCGCCGGAGGTGGGGACGTACATCGGCGGGGCGCGCCCGCGGGAGGAACTCGAAAAGGAGGTTCCGGAGATCCCCGGGCGTCGCGAGGGCTTCTTCGTGGTCGAACGTGACGGCGAGTTCCTCGGGATGGTGACCTTCGACCGGCGGGGCGCGGAACATCCCGGACATGTGCGTCCCGAAGGCGGCGAGGCCCAGCTCGGCTACCTGTTCCTGCCGAGTGTGTGGGGGCGCGGCTACGCGGCGGAGGCCTGCAGGGCGGCTCTCCAGTGGTTCGCCGCCACCTTCCCCGGCGAGCCGGTGGTGCTTCCGACTCAGACCGCGAACACGGCCTCCGTGCGGCTGGCGAAGAGGCTCGGTTTCCGCGAAGTCGAGGTGTTCGAGGAGTACGGCGCCGAGCAGTGGTTCGGGGTGTGGACCAGCCCGGCCACCCACTCCCCCGCTGCGTGAGCGGCGCGGTGCCGCCGCGTGAGCCCGAGCGGCGCTACGACGACGGCGCGTCGTGCCGGATTGCGGCGTCGCGCGCGAAGTCCCGGACTCGCGCGTCGTCCAGATACTGAGCGGGGACTCCGCCACCCAGCAGGGTGCGGACCATGGTTGCCGAGCCGGGGAAGGCCGTGAAGCTGCCGGCGATGATCACATTGCCGAAGCGGCGGCCCTTGAGCATGGGGGCATCGGCCACGATCGCCAGGTGCGGGAAGACGGAGGCGATGGTGGCGGCCTCTTCGCGGGCTGCTTTCAAGTCCGGGGCGGAGCCGCAGTTGACCAGGTAGACCCCGTCAGGTCCGAGGACGTCCGCCGCGCGGCGGGTGAACTCCTGGCTGGTCAGCGGGGCGGGAGTGACGCCCTGGGCGAAGACGTCCCGGATCACCACATCCCGGCTGGCGGGGCTGAGCGTCTCGGTGACGGCGCGGGCCTCACCCACCCGGATGCGGAGGAACGGCGCGCGCGGGAGGTCGAACCAGTCGCGCACGGCGGCGGCCAGAGCGGCGTCGAGCTCCACCACCACCTGGCGGGACTCCGGGAGCACGTGGTGGAAGTAGCGGGCCAGCGAACAGGCCGCCCCGCCCAGGTGCAGCAGACGGACTCGTTCCATGGATCCGGCGGGCCAGCGATCCTCCACCAGGGCGGCGATCCAGCGCATGTATTCGAAACTCAGATGGCCCGGGTCATCCAGGTCGATGTGGGAGCTCTGGACCCCGTTGAGGCGCAGGAGCCAGCCGTTGGCCAGGTCCAGGTCCCGGATCAGCTCGGCCTCGCCCTGGTCCACCGGGTGAACGCCCTCCACGGGCCCCGTAGGCTGCGCCTTCCGCCCCTGTTTCATAGCGCCCAGCCTAGTATGCGCCGCCTGAGCGGGCCGAACTCCGCGAAGGGCCGGCGGATCAGCTGATGGAGTTGCTCAGGATCGCTGTGCACGGGCCCACCACCACGATCCAGAAGATGCACACCATGATCAGGATGCCCGCACCGAAACGGCGCCAGCGCTCCTGGAACATGAGCGCCACCCCGAGCGCCACGGCCAGGACCGAGGGGATGTTGAGCACCAGGAAGTTGTTGACGGAGCCGGACAGGACGAGGGCCAGCACGAACGCGGCGAAGATCGCGGCGCAGCCCACCCCCAGCCCGCCGGGGATCCCTCCGCCCGCGGCTTTCGCCTGCTGGGGATGGAGCGGGGCGGGCAGTTGTCCCGGGTGACCGGGCGGATACGCGCCCGACGGCGGCTGACCGGGTGCACCCGGGTACTGCTGCGGTGAGCCGGGGTAAGGCTGCGGCACACCCGGAGAGGGCTGCGACGGGTACTGAGACTGGCCGGGGTGGATGTACGGGCCCCGGTAGGCCTGGCCCGGGTATTGGGGCGGACCCGGTTGCCGGGGCGGACCCGGGTACTGCGGTCCTGGGTGCGGGGGCGCAGGGTATGCCGGGCCGGGAGGCTGTGGCCCAGGCTGCTCTCCCGGGACCGGCTGCGCCCCACCACCCGGCGCTCCGTCCTGTCCTGTCGGGTGTCCCTGCGCCGGTGTTCCGCCGCGCCCCGGTGCGTAGCCCGGTGGGGGTCCGGCGGGGCCGCCGGGCCGCGGGTTCCGTTCTTCTTCCCCTTCCGCGCCGTGTCCATCTGCCGGAGTTCCCTGTTCTTCGCTCATACGGCCTCCTTGATCCGGTGTGCGGAGTAATTGCCCTTGCGCGCTTCCCAGGCCACCCGCGCGAGCAACAGAGGGATGGTGACCGCCAGGAAAAGCTGCGGCCTGCTCAGACCCAGCCACGCGACGTCGTTGGCACGGACGAACTCCACGAAGAAGCGGAAGATCGCATACGCGCCCAGATACAACGTGAAAGTGGAGCCCGGCGCCATGTCCCGACGGCGGAGCCAGCACCAGAGGATCACGAAGGCCGTCGCGTGGAACAGGATCTCGTAGACGAAGCTCGGGTGGAGCGGGACTCCCGCCGGGACGTTCAACCGTTCGGCGGCGTCCGGGGCGAGGACGATCCCCCACGCGCCACCCGTGGGGCTGCCGGGGTCCTCGGTGAACAGGCAGCCGAAGCGGCCCACGGCCATGCCGAGCGCCAGCGCCGGAGCGAACAGGTCACCCGTGCGGATCCTGTACCTCATGATCTTCTTGGCCACATGGGCGCCCAGCCAGGCACCCACCAGGCCGCTCAGGATGGAGGCATTGCCATGCGCCAGCTGCTCCACCAGGCTCAGGTTCCTGTTCGGGTCCAGATGCTGGGCCCAGGTGCCGAGGCGCATGAACACGGCCCCACCGGCCAGGGCGCCGAGAACCACGTAGATGATCCGGTCCTCGTCGAATCCCCGCCGTTTGGCCTCCGCGAAGAACACGGCCAGCGCCGCGAAGACCCCCAGCGCCACGAACACCGAATGGGTGTCCAGCGCGGGCCCGAAGCCCAGGAGGTCGCGCAGGGTGGGGAACACGGTTCAGCCTCCCGCCCCGAAGCCCGGGATCAGCCGGAGCACCCAGAGAACCAATGCCGCGAGCGCGGCCAGCGCCACGAGGGACAGGTATCCGATCACCACGCGGGTGTCCCCCAGCTTGCACTTGGACCGCAGCAGGCCGCCGCGGCGGGCCTTGACGTACCCGGCGATCCCGATCAGCGCGAACACCAGCACCACCACGGGGCCCAGCACCCAGGCGAGCAGTGCGATGGTGGTGAAAACGCAGAGCCGCAGCGGATCGTAAGGCGGCGCGGGGTGGCCCACCGAGTCGTCGAAGCGGTTCAGATGACCGAAATCCCCTGCCCGGCCATCGCCCGCACGGCTGCCGTCCATCGCTCGTTCAGCCCTTCACCGTGACCGGGAGCTCCCGGCGTCCCGTGGCCGTCGAGATCCGGGATTTCGCCAGCGGCGCCCACGCCTGCACGGCGCAGAACGGTGCGCACTGGTGACCTCCGCTCTCCTGATTCACCGTGGCCACATGCACGCAGCACTGGGTGAGGCGCTCCTCGATCATGGTGTTGATGTCCATGAACGGCTTGATGGTGATCCGCAGGACCCGGTCCGCGAGCATGCGTCGCATCCGCTCGTGCTGACCGGGCAGGCGGGACGCCGCGAGGGTGGCCAGGGTACCGACGCCCAGATCGCAATTCACACAGATGTCCCGCCAGATATCCGACATCGAGGGGTGGGACAGGGACGACTGCTCGCTCAGCAGGTCCAGGAGCGAATTCTTGACCACGTCCCGGATGGCCTTGTTGACGTTGGAATCGGCGATCCGGTTGGCGAGCAGATCCGGGTTCAGGTCCAGGAACTCCTTGAGGCGGTCGTGCCCGATCAGAGCCACGAGCGACTTCCACTCGCCCGCGTCGTCCTTGAGGAAATACCCCACCGAGCAGCAGTGCGGGTGGCTGCAGGGCAGGGCGGTGAGGTCCTTCCAGCTGATCTTGCCGCCGGTCTGGCCTTCCAGCCGGGCCAGCACGCCCGTGTGGGTCAGGCGGCGGTTCGGGTCGATCCCCGCCGAGCGCCCGGAGCCGAACACCGGCTGGATGGTGACCCCGCCGACGTACGGGGTCGCCATGGCCCGTTCGATCACGGCGCCGATCTCGCCGTCGTTCACGCCGAGCGCGGCCGTCATGGTCAGGGTGGTGAAGACACCCGCTGCGGAGAGGCGCTCGACGGCGCGCTGCTTGAAGCGCCGGATGTCCGCGCCGCGGTGGAAGGCGGAGGCTTCGGCCGATTCGCCGTCGTACTGGAGGTAGATCTCCACCCGCTGGCGGTGCTTGCGCAGGGTCTCCACGAACTCGTCATCCTGCGCGATCCGCAGGCCGTTGGAGTTGATCAGGATGCGGACGATCGGGCGGGCGACCAGGTGCTCCAGGAGCTGCTCCAGCCAGGGGTAGAGCGTGGGTTCGCCGCCGCTGAGCATGAGGACGTCGATCCGCCCGTTCTCGCGCTCCAGCCGCGCGTCCACGGAGGCGAGCACTTCGGCGAGGGGCGCGACGGCGGTGGCTGCCGGGCCGGATTCGGCGAAGCAGGTGGGGCAGCGGAGATTGCAGTGGTCCGTGATGTCCTCCAACAGGATGCAGGTGTGCTGGGTCTGCATCTCCGGAAGGCCGTCCTCGTAGGCGGAAGGGACGGGCTTGAAGTTGCCCCGAGCGTCCGGCGCATGGACCTTGGTGGGCGCGGTCCACTGTTCCAGGTAGCTCAGGAGCTCGGCGGATTCGTCGTAGAGCGTGCTCACCAGGCCGTGCTCCTGGCAGCCGCGCTCCAGCCAGACCTCCCCGTCCCGGACGGCCAGCCAGCCGGAGAGCCGCTGCACCTCGGAGAGCGGCTGCTCCGGTTTCTCCTCATGGCACTTCGGGCAGAACGCGTTCACATAACGATGGATGCGATAGTCTCGCAGCGGCATCCCCTGGCCTGCCTTCTGAGTCATGGCGCAAGCCTAGCCGCGAGGGGTGACGGTATTCAATTAATCCACCGTGTGGTTTTAATGGGGATGTCTCAGCGGAGGACCGCCAGCGCAAAGCCGTCCCAGCCTTTGGAGCCCACGGTCTGAATCACGGTGGCGTCGAAGCGCGGGTCCTCACCCAGGAGTTCGAGCGAATCCCGGATCCCGGGGGCGTTCACCGGGTCCAGCTCGGGATGCAGCGGAGCGCCCTCCCAGACCGTGTTGTCCAGGACCACCACGGTACCGGGACGGCCCAGACGCGCCGCCCAGTCCAGGTAACGGGAGTTGTTCTGCTTGTCCGCATCGATGAACACCAGATCGAACGGTTCCCCGCCCTCCAGCATGGGCAGGACGTCCAGCGCGGCACCCACCTTGATGTCCACGCGGGAGCCGACGCCGGCGTCGTCGAGGTTCTTGCGTGCGACGGCGGCATGCCGGGGCTCGTACTCGATGGTCACCAGACGCCCGTCCTCCGGGAGGGCGCGGGCCATGAAGAGCGTGCTGAACCCGGCCAGGGTCCCGATCTCCAGGACCCGGCGGGCGCCCCGGATGCGGACCAGGAGTTCCAGGAGCCTGCCGGAGTTCGGGGCCACCTCGATCGGTGGCATGCCCGCGTCCTTCGCCGTGCTGATGGCCTGGTCAAGGGCCGGATCGGGGTGGATGACGGTGGTGGAGATCCATTCCTCCATGGCGACCCATTCCGGCTGGGACCTGTGCTCGAAGGTGCTCATGAGGCCATGCTAGGCACGGAGCCCGGCCGGCCGGTAGGGGTGGCGCGGCGCTCAGGCGAGGTCGCCCAGGGCCTTTTCGAGCCGTTCCACTTTGCCGCTCAGTTCGCCGGTGTAGCCCGGGCGAATGTCGGCCTTGAGGACCAGCGAGACGCGGGAGCCGTACTCGGCGACGGCAAAGGTGGCACGCTTGACCACGTCCATGACCTCGTCCCACTCGCCCTCGATCTCGGTGAACATGGAACTGGTGTGATTCGGGAGACCGGATTCACGGACCACCTTGACCGCCGCGGCCACCGCGTCATGGACGGAGGCATCACTGGGGGCTTCGGCGCCGGCGGGAGCACCGGAGGGGGCGACGGAGAATGCGACGATCATGGGGCGGCCTTTCGTCCGGGGCGATGTCATGAAACGGTGCATTGGACCGCTTCCGCCCCTAGTGTGCCACGGCTGACTATGCTGAGCAGATGGAATACCGCCAGGGGGCCCGGCCGCTGCGTGCTGACGCGGCACGGAACGTGGAAAAGATCATCACGGCCGCTCGCGAGTGCTTCCATGACAGGGGGCCCGAGGTTCCTCTGCAGCTCATCGCGGAGACCGCCAAGGTGGGCCCGGCGACGCTGTTCCGCAACTTCGCCGACAAGGAAGCCTTGGTGCTCGCGGTGATTTCGCGGCAGCTGAGGGAGCACGTGGACCCGGTGGTAGCTCAGGCCCTCGCCGAGCCCGACGCCGGCGAGGCGCTCATGCGGGTGGTCGAAGCGATCGTACAGGTGGCCGCCGAGGAATCGACGCTGCTGGACGCCCTGGTAGGGCGCCGCGGCGTGCTGACCACCATCAGCGGGAACATCATCGAGGCCCTCGGAATGCTGCTGGGCCGGGCGCAGCGACAAGGCACCATCCGTGGAGACGTGTCCCAGGAGGACGTGATCCGGATCGTCGCCATGCTCATCGGCTCCGTGGACACCATCGAACGCGGCACCAACGCCTGGAAGCGCCCCGTAGCGCTCATCGAAGACTCGCTGCGCCCCGCCGCCGCGACCCGCGAGCTGCCGCCTCAGACGCCGCTGCCCGGTGTGGAGCTGGCGCGGGGGTAGGTGGCAGGAAGGCGGCGGTTGAGCCGGCCGCGCACCCGATACGACGAAGGGCCCGGGAACCGTGCTTCCCGGGCCATTCGTGTGCCGTCGTCAGCGCTGGATGCGGACGCGTGCGGCGAGCAGGAGGAACCGGTCGGCGGTTTCCTGCATCACCCCACTTCGTGAGCGCCGACAGCTCTCAGAACGTCCGCGAGCCAGACGAGGCCGTATCCAACAGCGCTCTCCGGATCGCGCACGACCGCCTCAAGGTTGTCGACGCATTCCGAATACTGCCCAACGGTCAGCTCTGGCGGGCCAGTGTGCATGTCCGCTTGAACACCAGGAGGCACAGACCAGAAATAGTCTCCGTCGATCTTTACCGTTTGCGACCCGTCGGCTGCGCGCTCTAGAAGTATTTCAAACACCTCTCGCAAGAAATCCTTGCTGACAACCATTGCGCCGCCCTCCGCTGCGAGTTTGTACGGCCGCCTGGCCATCGCCCCGACGACGACGTGACGAGCATCTACGACGATGCACACGCGCGCAACGCACGAGGACTATTCCACTTCCACCATCTCAAAATCCCGTGGGCTTGCCGCACAGATCGCCTCCGCAAGCTCACGACGAAACAACAATTGCCGAAAACACATCCAGCCACTGCCAAACCACTCTGGGCTGGCCGCAACGTTCACGTCCTCAACCAAAAGAGGGTCCACGAGGGGCGGAAGAGTTCCGCGCGGGCTACCGTAGGCCAGCGGCATCCATCGCCACCTTCCACATTCCGCGCATTTGGCTCCAGTCTCACCATGTCGAGCAGTAGTGACCCTCGCGAGTTGGTCAGGGTTGTACCACTTCTCTCCGACCACCGGAATGACAAGTTGGACGGCATCGCTGTTCTCGGACTTCGGCCACTCCACAGACCTGAACGCCAGGTCGAACTTGCTGGACAGTTCGCTCGCCAGCGATGCCTCCATACAAATCACGTCGCCTTTCCAATACGGCAACCATGCGCCGGTGACCGTCATGTTCCGCCTCTGCAAAACCAACGAGCCAGTCTGCTCGTGGCAAGGCATCCCACACGAATGGCACCAGCCATCCTTGCCGTACATCGGTCCGCGCCCGGACGATTCTTCCGGCCACGGCCATCCTCGGCTTCGCTTTGCCGCTAAGGAAACAAATGATTTCATCAGTGCAATCCAAGTGCTTTCAATATTTCGGGAAACTTATCATAAATGATCTTCGCCGCATCTCTAACTTGAGCCGGGGTCGCTTCATACCCAGCACGACCGTACCCAATGAGCTGCCGCCAGGCATTAGTGAATACTTGATGCTCTGCCCTGGTGACGACAATCGTCGGCCACTCGTTGGTGCCTCCGCCCATTTGTTCTTTGAAGCGCTGTTCGACGAGGTGGTGGGCCTGGACCTCTCCCTTCTTACCAGCGGTCTCCTTCCGCTGTTCCCGGTAGGACCTGATTCCTTTGGACTTGTCATACCCGCCGCGATCTTCGTCGTCATCTGGCGGGAGCGCCCCGCCTGCTGCCGCCGACCCCTCAGCACCATTGGAGTTCGGGGAACTTCCGGACGCCCCCGCCGCCTGGGCAGCCAGGCCCTCCTTACCCAGGCTAGCGGTTGCTGCCTCTGAAGCTGCCTTGAGCCGGGCATTCTCTGCAAGCCCTGCCGCTCGAGCTGCGGCGGCGGCAGCAGCAGCGCGTTGCGCTGCTTCAGCCGCCTGGCTCGCTCCGTACGCAGCCGCTGCGCCGCCCCCAAGCCAGACCCCCGGGTCACCGTAGCCCTGGCCGCCGCCAGAACCTGGGTCGTTGTATCCCTGGTAACCGCCAATGCTTCCGCTGTATCCACCAGATGAGGTGGCAACACTGGTAAATCCAAAGTTCAGGTGCGCATAGGGAGATGCTGTGACCGCTGGATGTGCTGCCCGTACTGGGTTGCTGATCGTCCGAGGCGCGGGGGGTGCGCTATCGCTCGCGAGCCCCACCCCGATGAGCATGCCAGCAGTAGCAGCGGCTCCGAGCAGGTTAACGGCGACACCTACCTCTGGTCCAGCCGCCCAGGAGATGGTGCATTCCAGCGCGAAGACACCGCACCATGCCTCGAGTCCGCTCGGATCCGAGTAGTTGATCGGATCGTGCCCTGCGTACGCGTAGGGGCTTGACCCGCGGACCGGCGTAGTCTCGAGCACCGGGTCCGGAGCGGTGAACACGCCCAGCGCCGGATCGTAGTCTCGGGCGCCGACGTGGGTCAGCGAACTTTGCGTGTCCGCAAGCTTGCCCAAGTACCCATGCACTGCGCCGAAGCCGGTCTGGCTTGCAGCGTTGGTTCCTGAACCTGCCGGTTGAACAGGCTGAGCCGTTAGAGCAGCGGTACCCACTGCTTGCTGGGTCGGACCCCGGATCAGACCATAGGGATCGGTGTAGCGAGCAACGGTGGTGATCCCTGCCGTCCCAGTGGTGGGCAGGACGAGGGTCTGAGCTGTGCCCACACCGTCACCAACAACGATCGCGTACTGGACGACACCGCCCTTGGCACTGCGCTGCGCGACCGTCTTACCCAGGAAGGAGTAGGACCGGGTCGCACTCGCTGCACCCGTCACCGGGGCGAATGCTGTCACCGCGCCCAATGAAAGCGTGACTCCTGTGGCGTCCTTGATGCCGATCAAATCCCCGGCCGCCGTGTAGAAGCGGGAGCTGTCACCGGATGCGCTGGTGCCAGGCGTTTGACCCGCCGCGTTCGGATTAGGGTTCAGCGCCAACCCAGCCTTGCCAGACGTGCCCGTGATCTTCCCATCCGCGGAATACTTCAGCGTCTGGCCCGCACGGCCCGTCATCCGGCCCGCGACATCCCAAGCGAACGACTGCGTGGACGCCGACCCCGAAGCAGGAGTTGAGACGACCTGGGAGAGACGATGAGTGCCGGCTTGGTACGAGTAGGTCTCCGTCGAAGCCAGTGCACCTGTGGCTCCGAAGCGCTTCACTTGCGCCCGATCGCCACCGGCGGTGAAGGCATACGTCTGGGCATACGGTGCCAAACCGCCAAGGCCGGCCACACTCGTGGCGGAAGCGGCAGGGGCGGCACCACACGATGCCGCTGGCGTCCACACGGAGGCGAGCCGGTCCGCATAGTCGTAGGCGTAGCACTGGTTGTCGGCGGGCTTGTTCGGGCGCCCTGCCCAGGACATGGCCCGGTTGGTCAGCTTGCCGGCCGCATCGTAGGAGAACACGGTCTTTCCAAGGTCCACCGTGCCCTTGGAGGACAGGTTGGAGGACTCCTGCTGCGCTAGCCTTCCGGTCTGCGCATCCCAGGTGAACACCGTGGTCGTCGCCCCCACCGTGGGGGCCTTCGAGAGAGCTTCGTTCAGATCGCTCTGGCGGAAGGAGGACACCTTGCCCAAGGAGTTGTACTGGGTGTTGCCGGCGATCGTGTCACCCGTCGAGCTGGACACCGAGGAGTCGTTGTCGAAGCCGTCGTAGCCGAAACCGATCGTCTCGGCGGGCAAGCCTCCCATGGCCGGCATCGCCAAGGACGACACCTTGCCGTTCGGCTTGTACTTCATCGTGTGGGTGTAGGTGCCCGCGAAACTTCCGAGCACTGACGGGACGGAGGTCGTCACGGTAGCGGGCTGGCCCGCGCTGTTGTAACCCGCGTAGCTCGTCACGACCGGCTGGTCGTAATCCGATCCGTTGTAGCGGGTCTCAGATGTCACCTGTCCCTTCTGGGCGGAGTCGTAGCTCCATTCCAAAAGGGTTTTCGGGTCCTTGCCGGGCTCTTGCACCTTGGTCCGGATGGTCCGGTCCAGGGAGTCGTACTCCGCGGACGCCACTACACCGAGCGCGTCCTTGGTCGAGCTCAGGCGTCCGTTGGCGTCGTAGCTGCTCGTCACGGTCCCGGTGTCCGGGTCCACGGCCGAGGTCTCCCGGCCTGCCACGTCGTGGGTCCACTTCCAGGTGCTTCCTGCGGCATCCTTCATGGATGTCAGCCGGCCCAGCGTGTCGTAGGAGTACACGGTGTCGTCGGATGCACCGCTGGCTGTGGTGCTCTTGAACAGCCTGTTGACCAGTACCTGACCGCCAAGGTCCGAGATGGACTGGCTCGCCGACGCCGAGGGCGTCTTGCCGGGTTTGGTCGGGCCTGTGGTGGTCGTGGTGTCGGCACCGCCGTAGGCGATGCTGGTGGTCGACAGCGTCGTGTTGTCGTAGGCGATCGCCGACGTCGACGCCGGCCGTCCGGCCGCGTCATAGGTGCGTGTCGACGACGACGGCACCGCCACGGTCGGAACCAACAGGGTTCCGGACGGGCTGCCCGTCATCAGATACTCGTTATTGGTGCGGCTCACCTGCCCGGTGGTGTCATAGAAGACATCTGCTGCGATCACACCGCCCGGCGGTGAAGTGCGCTGGGTCTGCCGGAGACGGCCCAGGCCGTCGAAGATCTTGAAGCCAGGGTAGGTGGCGCCAGTGGCGTTGACGGTGTCGGTCCGGATCCAGGACGGCGCGGTCTGCGAGAAGCTGTACGTGACAGAGAGGTCCGGTGTCGGGTAAGTCGCCTTCGGACGCATCGCAGACCACTGCTTGAGGAGCCGCCCCGCGGCGTCGTATTCGCTGGTGGCCACCCCTCCGTTGACATCGGTCGTCGAAACCGTCGATCCGCGGGCGGCGTCGAATGTCGTCGAAGAGGTCCACCCCAACGGGTTCGTGTCCGTCACGGTGGTCGCCAAGCCGACGGCCGGGGTGAAAGCCGTTTTGGTGACCCGAGCGTCGCCGGTCGAGTTGTCGGTGGACGAAACGACTCGGCCCAGAGCGTCATAGCCGAGGACAGGCCCCTGCTGCCATTGGCTCACTGTTCCGCCATCGGCGTCGGTTGCCGTGTCGGCCTTGGTCACGAGGCCCTTGGTGGGAGCGGAATACCCGTGGCTTCCCGGTTCGGCCGACGTGGATGAGTCGTACAGCGTTCTCGTTGCCGACAGCACGGTGCCATTGCTTCCGCCGTTGACGCACTCGCCGGCGCGGACGGTCGAGGTCGCCGGGAACGCCAGCAGGTTCGCGCCAGTATTGTCCGTATAGCTGGTCAGGGTGCAGCTGGCGTCGCTGAATCCGGTCTGTGCACCTTGGCTGACCGCCGTCGTCCGGCCGTAGCCGTCGTGAGAATACGTAGTAGTGCGCGACCGCTTGCCCGAAATCGGAGGTGCGGTCTGGCCTGATGTCTGGATGGACGTGGACGAGGCGACACCGAAGTGCCGTGCGGTGGTACCCGAGGCGGAATCGGTGGCCGTCGGGTCGGAGGCCCAGGGGACGGTCACGGTGCTGCTGAGGCGGGTTGCCGTGTCGCCGAGGAAGGACTGTGTCTCGACCGCCTGTCCCGCGAACCAGGGCGAATCCGTGATGACGGTGCCATTAGATGTGGTGACGCTCGAGGTGCGCGTTCCACCGGAGGTGTTCGACGGTGTCCTGTCGAGACCGCGGAGGTAGGTGACCGTGCTGGTCGGGTTGTTGGTCCCGGCGTTGTTGCCGGTGGTCGTCTTCACCTGGCTGTATCCGGCGAACACGGACCAGGTCAGCTGGGAACCACCTTCTCCGGACTGGTACTTCGCCGAAGGGTACTTCCACGCCGGCGTGCCCAGGTACTGGTAACGCGTCAAGAGTCCGAGGCCCCCGCCAGGACCGGCCGACACTCCGATCGCAGCGACCGGGTAGATGTGGAAATAGTCCATCCTGGCGGGCTGAGGAATCGGGGTCGTCGGGGACCAGTACGCGGGGTAGCACCGGCGGGTGTTGGTCTCCGGCGAGGCCGGAAGGCTGCTCGGTGTGCAGTCCGCCCCGAGATAGCTCACCGACACGACGCCACCGGTTGGCAGCTTGATGCCCGAGATCCGGTAGCGGTCAAGAGGTGCCTGCCCATCGACGACCCAGACGCGGTTCTGGAGGGCCTGACCGGAGAACACGACGGGAGCGTCCGTGATGGCCGTCTTGCCACCCGTGGTGTCGAGTGCCGCGTGGGTCACGGAGGCCAGCCACAAAGCCGGCTTGGTGCCGTCCCCCGGAGCCGGCATGGAATGAGCCAGGGTCCACCGGTCGACATCCTGGTACGCGGTCCCCACGAGCGTTTTCGTGGTCACCATCTGAAGTCTCTGGTCGGAATAGAAAGTGGGCGACTGGGTGCCACAGGTGCCTGTTGCGGTGCAGGTGAATCCTGTCGGGATGTCATTGCCCTTACCGCAATCAACGCCGGTGCATCGTCCCGTGTACGAGAGGACGTACTGCAGTGGCGCTGCGTTGGAGTTCAGCTCGGCACCTGCACGCATACCGTAATCGACCCGGGCCGGTCGGGATGTCCGGACATAGGAGAGCCGTGATCCGGTACCAGCCTGTGAGGCGTAGTAGTTCGTATCCTGCGTGTAGTAGACAGCTTGGGAATTACCGTTGACGTCAACGACGTAGTCGAGATTCCACGCCGCGGCCTGCTGGCAAAGGGAAGCTCCGAAACTGGCAGCCGAACACTGCTGGGAGGAATCCGCCGCACCGACCGGCACGGTGTTCACCGAGTTCGTGGTGGGTTTTCCCGTAGCCCAGCCGGGCAGCTTATTGCGTCCGAAGAAGTACTGAGTGCCAGCGGTGTCGGTCAGCTTCCAATAACCGCCATCGAAGGACCCGTTCTGACCTGCAGCTTTGAGGTACTCGATTTTCGTGTTGTCATCGTTCTGCAGCACGAACTTGCCGCTTGCCGCGTCCTTGACGAGCTGGCCAGAGCGACCACCGAAACTGATGGTGAACGCTTGCCCACCCTTATTGCCGCAAAGATCGTAGGACTTGCTGACTTTCTGGTCCATGCACGGCATGAACTTCTGAGTGATCGATCCCAAGCCCGTGAGAGCCCAGCCGTCACCCACGGTCGATGCCTGGTTGTTCGTCGATGAGGTCAATCCATCAACGGCGGTGGAGTCATAAGAGAGACCCAGTGCCGGCGTCGGACCCGCAGGCGCGCCGCGGCCAGGCATCGGGTAGGACCACGTGAATCCACCCGTCTGCGAAGCAGAACCCCACTGCGCCGACGACGTGCCGGGGAGAGCTTTGAAGTCTCCTGCACCCTTGTCGTTGGTGGCAGGCGTGGCCAGACGAGGTCGGACCAGAGACGCTGTCCTGACGGCGACTGTTCCATCGTTCTGGGTGACCGTTCCGGCGACTTTGGCGCCACTGCCCGGCGCATGTCCTTGCACGAACGGAAGAGAAGAATCGGCCTCTTCGCCCTTCCAGGGCACGGAAGCGATGGGGGTGATCTCCTGCTCTGTGGGAGCACCCCAACCGGCCGTTACAGCGGAGTCCTGGGGGAAGAGTCCAGCACTTGATGCCACGAGCGCTGCCAGGGCGATTCCCCAGGCGCTGCGCCGCACTCGATTGTGATTTCGGGCGAAGAACGAGTTCCTCACTTCATGACTCCTTCGCCTGCGGGGTAGGTGTACGCCAGTGCCTTGACCTGATCGGCCGTGAGAATGGACTGGGTCATCACGGGCCGGAAGATCTGACCGGTGAACTGGTCTGTGCCAGCTGTTCCGCTGTCGCCGAGCACGACGGGCTGGTTGATCGACGCGAGCTGCTTTTCGGGCGAGGTCGCGGTCACCCAGGTCGACAGCGATCCATTGGAATCCGACCGCGTGATGCGGAGCTGACGATTCGTCTCGTCGTACGCAGCGACCACATAGGACCACTGCCCGGCGACGATATCCGTTGTGGTCGCCACCTCGTCGGGCGCTGTTCCGCCCTGCGGCCATCCTTGGAGGATGAACTTCGTGTCCGGGTTCACCGCCAGCCGGGCAGCCGGGCTGCCCGGACCTGCGAGCTGCGTGATGATGGAACGGATGGATCCTCCCACTTGGGTGGGGCAGATCCACGCGGCCGTCGTGAAGCTGTGGGAGGCGTCCACCGCCTGTGCTGAACTGACCGCACGCCCACCTGCACGAACCTCCAGGGCACGCCCCTCGTCACCGGAAGCCGAAGAGTTGCTGTCCGCGGTTCCCGTTGTGCAGCCCACCGTGTCCGGGTTACCCGAAGCCGGATCCACTGCGATCGTCTTCCAGGCGGCACCCCCAGCAGCAGTCACCGGGACCAGAGTGTTCTGCGGCTGGTCCTTCACGCCCACGGTGAATTTGAAGGATCGAGCCTGCCCGGCAACGTTACGGCTGACGTTCCCGGCCTGGTCCACAGCCCACACGGTCAACAGGGCGCCGTCACCTACCGCCGCGACAGGGACGTTGAGTGACGTGACCTTGTCCATGGTCGATGCGCACGGAACGGTGGACACGAACACCGTCGAGCGGGAGTTGCACTTCAGGGATGCCGGAAACGCCGGCTGTGGGGCGTTGGAATCCGTGATGGCATAGACGAAACCCTTCGTGCCTCCGAATTTTCCGGTGTACCGGATCCCGAAGTTGTACACCGTCTTGCCGACGGTGCCGAGATCATCGCGGCCGACGCCCTGCGACGTGCTTCCGGTGACGGTCTGGCCGCCCAACGACGCGGGAGCGATGATATCGGGTGCACCGGGCGGCGTCGTGTCCACGGTGAAGACGAACGCCTGCGTCCCCGAGGTGACCCCCTGCGGGTCCTTCACCGATGAGTAGACGGTGTATTTGCCATCAGGCAGGACCTTCGAGCCCTTCCACGTGTAGAGGGTGTTCGCGGCAGGTGACCCCGGGCCGGTCGTTCCGGAGTCGACGACGGTTCCCGCGGAATTCTTGACCACGACGGACATCGTCAAGTTTCCGCCCTTGGCGCCGTCGGCATCACCCCTGGACATGATGCCGAACGTCGGCGTCGAAATCCGCGTGTAGTAGACAGCGCCCGGCTGCCCCTTGGAAGGGCTGTAAAGTGCGTTCTCGATCCACCACAGAGCCGGCGTGTTGGGCGGGGTGTCGTACGTGACGATCAGAGTGGCTTCTTTCGCGAAGCGCTTCCAACCCAACTTATCGCTCTCATTATCGGCCCGCAGACCGACCGTCCACTGCGGAGAATTGGCAAGCCGGCTCGTCGCCGACCCCATGTTGAAGCCCACGCCGCCGGCGGGGCATGAAGCGGAGTAACCCTTCGCCACGTTCTGCGTGCTCACCTTTTTCAGGTATCCCGGCTGAGCGTTCCACGTGGTTCCCGATCCGATACTGCCGGTCACCCAGGCGCTCACGGGGCGGGCGGTGCACGAGGACGACCATTTCTCCGTGGTGTTGACCACGGCCTTCACGATCTTCCTGCCCGCCAACCAGGCCGTGTTGAACTGGTAGAAGCCACGGGTCACATGAGCCGCGCCCTCCGTGTAGTCCCATTCCGCAGGCAGATACCCGACGTGGACCGTTCCATCCGCGCCGCCAGCTCCGTTCCAGTAGGAGACTGACGGCCAATGGGAGTCGACGTAACTGTAGGACGCCTTGCCGGTGTTCCAATCGGGGTCGACGAACACCGGGAACGTGAGCGCCTTCGCATTCACGATCGCGTCCATCCCCAGCTTCTGGACCTGCTGACCGTTTTCAGAGTCGAGCGACAGTGCAAGCGGATAACTGAGACCCGGACCACCCGGACCCTCAGCAGTTGCTCCCTCCCAGGACGAGTCCCACCACTGGCCATCCGCGGTCTCCAACGCCGGGCGCCCGTCCCGAGTCAAAGCGACGAGTCCCATACCGTCCCCACGGTCTTGAATCACCGCACCGTCCGAGTGAAGGAAGAATCGCATCTGCCCGACCCTCGGATCTGACAACGCCTCACGAGTCTTGACCTTCAGAACCTGCGAAACGCCAGACGGACGAACAAGCTGGACGAGATCAACACCGGGCAGCACCTCTCGATAGCTCGCCGTGTCACCGTCGATGACCGGAACAGGCAAGTCGCCAAAAGGCCACTTCTGCGTGACAGCCGCACCCCTGTGGTCACCGATGTACGCCATGGAATCCGACCCGCCCTTGCCCAGGGCCACATCGGCGATGGTCTCCTTCGGGATCAGGCTGGCTTCCCCGTCTTTGACGCCTGCCTGCAACGTCGTGTCGAGCGCTTTCCATCCGGTTGAATCCTTCACGCGGACCGGCGAAGACGACAGTTCCGCGGCGAAGGTGCCATCAGGCATCGCCTTCGTCTGTGTCTGCTCGGTGGTCAGCGATTGGACCACCACGGGCGAACCAGTGGCCTTCGCCTTTGCGGAAGCGTCAAGCTCGTCCGGTGTGAGCGCAGAAGGCGCTTCCGGCCCTGGATCGAGGTCGACTGTCTCACCCAAAGGAGCAGGGTTCCCCACCCCGGGGTCAGTCTCGGCCCGCGCCGGCAAAACCCCTAAAAACAGGAGAGCTGATGGGAGCAGGAAAGCAAGCAAGAACGCAAAAAGGCGGCTTAAGGCGCCACCCCGATTGAAACCCAAGGAAACCCCGTGAATGAGTGCGAGCGGTCAGCGTCGAACTCACAAGGACGCTGAAGTGTCACGAGCACGGTAGGACTTCCGGTTGTTATAAAACGAGTCGCACGCGAACCGCTTCGGCGACTTTCGCCCCCTCAGACCGCCGGCGCCTCGCCCAGCGCTACAGAAATCCGCCGCAGCACCTCGGCCGGCCGATTGGTGGTGATCTCCTGGACGCCGAAGGTCACGCAGTAGTCCACATCGGCGTCGTCGTCCACCGTCCAGACGCGGAAGCGGCGGCCATCCGCAAGCCATTGCCGCGCCTGGTCCGCGTGCGCCTTCAGGTAGTCGATGCCAGGGCCGGCGATCCCGGCGACCCCCTCGTCCAGCATGCCCTCGGCCCGCTGCACGGCAGCGCGCAGGACCATGGCGACGGCTCCCGCCGCCAGACCGCCCAGTTGCAGGTCCTCCTTGACCTCTTCCGTGTCCACATCGTCCACCAGCTGGCAGACTCCCTCCGAGGGCACGGTCTCCAGTAGCTGCTCGGTGGCCTGCGGGTCGAAGCTCATGAAGGAGACCCGGATGTTCCCGAGCAGCCCGGTCGACGCCTCCCAACCGCGCTCGGCCAGTAGGTCCAGCGTCTTCTCCTCCAGGCGGAACCCGAACGGTGAGGGGTGCTTGAACTCGATGGCCAGCCCGACCTCCCGGCCCGCGCCCGCCAGGATGTCCAGGAGTTCCCCCAGAGTGAGGAACTGTTCGCTCGGTGAGCCGAACTCCGGCGGAATCACGGCACCCTTCCAGGAGTGGAAGTCCAGTTCGCGCAGTTCCGCGAGGGCCTTCTCTGCCACCGGACCGGTGCCGTTCGACGTGCGGTCCAGGTCGTCGTCGTGGAGCAGCACCACGTGCCCGTCCTCGGTCAGGTGAACATCGCACTCGACCCCGTCCGCCCCGTCCGCGATCGCCTGGAGATAGGCGGCGCGGGTGTGCTCGGCGAAAAGCTCGCTGGCGCCCCGGTGGGCGTAGACAAGGGGACGGCTGTTCTGGCTCATGGGATAAAGCTACCGACATTCCTGTCAGTGCCGGGGCATAGGGTGGAGGCATGGACGTGAACACTGCGCCAATTTCCCAGGACAGCGGCACATTGCCCTCCCCGGGCGACGCCGCCAAGGCCGCCGCGCTGGCCCGGATGAAGGGCATCGCCCTCGCACTGCTCATCGCCCTGGCCGTGGTGTTCGGGGTGTCCTTCGCGCTCCAGCACCAGTACCCGTGGCTGGCATACGTCCGGGCCGCGGCCGAGGGTGGCATGGTAGGCGCACTCGCCGACTGGTTCGCCGTCACCGCGCTTTTCCGGCATCCCATGGGCCTGAAGATCCCCCACACCGCCATCATCCCGCGCAAGAAGGATCAGATCGGCGCCTCGTTGGGCGACTTCGTCGGCACCAACTTCCTCTCCGAGGACGTCATCCGCACCAAGCTCACAGGCACTGATCTGGCCCGCTCAGTGGGCCGCTGGCTCTCCGGCACGAACGACGACGGCGCTCCCACCTCGGGCCCCACCGGCGCCGACCGCCTCGCGAAGGAAGGCGCGGCCGCCATCCGCGGCCTCTTCACCGTGCTGCGGGATGACGATGTGCAGGCCGTGGTCGAAGCGATGGTCCGCAAACACGTGGTGGACCCTCCCTGGGGCCCGCCGGTCGGCAAGCTCGCCGAGAGGGTGTTCGAGGAGGGGCATCACCGTCACCTCGTGGATTTGCTGGTGGACCGTGCCGCGGACTGGGTGGGCCGCAACCACGAGACCGTGAACCGCCTGGTCAGCGACCGTTCCCCGCTCTGGGTCCCCGGCTTCGTGGACTCCCTGGTGGGGGACAAGGTGTACATCGAGCTGGCGAAGTTCGTGAAGGGCATCCAGGCGGACCCGGACCACCAGGTGCGCCAGGCCATCGACACCTACCTCAAGGAGCTGGCCCAGGACCTCCAGCATGACCCGGCCATGATCGAAAGGGCCGAGGGCATCAAGTCGCAGATCCTGGGCGATCCGCAGGTCCGGGACATCGCCGGCCGCACCTGGGAGACCATCAAGAAGGCGCTCCTGGATGCCGTGGACGATCCGCAGAGCGAGCTGTACCAGCGCTTCGTCGCCGCGACCCGGGACTTCGGACGCCGCCTGGTGGACGACCCCGAGCTGGCGGCGAAGGTCAACAACTGGGTGGCCGACATCGCGGCCTACGTGGTCTCCAACTACCGCGACCAGATCACCGGGCTCATCACGGACACCGTGGAACGCTGGGACGCCGAGGAGACCTCACAGAAGATCGAGCTTCAGGTGGGGCGCGATCTGCAGTTCATCCGGATCAACGGCACCGTGGTGGGTTCCCTGGCCGGGCTGCTGATCTTCACCGTCGCCACGCTGCTGCTGGGCTGAGAACCAGCGGGGTCAGGAAGCCGCGGGTCGCAGCCCCCCGGACACCGGCAGCCCCTGGTTACTGCCGCCTGGAGGTCACCGCATCCCGGCATCAGGGAAGTGGCCGCGCTGCGGGGCTGAGGCATCGGATCCGGGCAGAGCATCCGGCGCCTCGCCCATGTCCGCCGGGCTCAGCGCGTCCAGCGCAAGGGGCGCATGCGACGCCGGGAGCGCACCGCTGTCGTCGGCCGCGAGAGCCGTCTGTTCCCCGAAGGGGGCCACGAGCGGAAGCGCACCGAAGGCTTCGCGGGTGTTGGCGATGACGGCCTTGCCCATGAGCAGGTTCCCGCCGCCGCCCATCACCGCGCCGATGCCGAACGGCAGGAGCCGGCTGAAGAACGCGCCGCCCTGCTTCTTGACCAGCGACTTCAGGAAGGCCTTCTGAATGGCGGCTTTCACCGGCTCGAATGCCGCCGCCGACGTCTTCCGAGTCAGGACACTGCCCCACACCTGACTGGCCCCGCGGCCACGGCCCATCGTCTGGCCGGTGAACGCGCTCAGCAGTGCAGTGCCCTCCTCGCCGAGCATGATGGCCATGACCATGGTGCGGGCCTTCTCCGGATCGGTCACCCGCACCCCATGAAGCTCCGCCACGCTGGAAGCGAAGAGGGCGGTGGCCTCCAGGAAAGCGGCGGTCGCGACGCCCGAAACGGCCAGGGCCGTCCCCGTGCCGACGCCCGGGATCACTGCCGTGGCGCCGGCACCCGCACCCGTGGTGGTGACGGTGGCCAGATACTGACGCTCCAGTCGCACCACGAGTTCGGCCAGCGTGGCTTCCGGGTGTTTGCGGCGCAGCCGGGAAATGTGTGCCACCACCAGCGGGCGCTGCACATCGACAGCCTTCAGCAAGACAGTGTGGACTCCGGAACGGGGCTTGCCCTGCTCATCGAACATGGCGTTCTGAGCTGCGTTCTGAGCGATTCCCAGGGCGGGGTTCTTCTTGGGCTTGGCCATGGCCCTAAGCGTAGCCCGCGAGGGGCCCCGGCCGAGGAACGAGGTTGGGGAGCGGGTTACGCGGTAGCCCGCGAGGGGCCCCGGCCGAGGAACGAGGTTGGGGAACGGGATACGCGGTAGCCAGCGAGGAGCCCCGGATCGGGGGCCGCGCCGACGGGGGCCCCAACGCGAGCGAAGCGCGTGTTGGCAGCCCATGGGAAGTTTGCGAGGCTGGGCAGCGGGCCGGGCGCGGGCCCTCTGCGCACCGGGCTCAGGAAGCTGCTTCGGCCGGCTCGGTCCGGTTAAGCACGTAGTACTTGAGGAACGCGCTCACATCCACCATCTCCTGGACCGCCATGTAATGGCCCAGCCCGGGGTAGCTGCGCGAGGTCAGGGCCGTGTTCCGTTCCAGCCACTCCTCGGTGAAGAGCGTGGCGTCCTCATGGATCACCAGATCCTCCTTGTCGCGCCCCCAGAAGAACGGCGGCCGTTCGTCGAAGGCTTCTGTCAGGGCGAGGAGATCATTGTCCAGAACGAAGCCGGAGAGCCCCACCGTGGCACGGAACTGTTCTGGCCGCAGCCTCAACAGACTGCTCGCCATCGCCATGCCCTGCGAGAAGCCGAGCACGGAGACGCTGCTGTGTCGGCCCTTGACGCCATCCAGCCAGGCGAGCACCTGGGTACAGGAATCCATCACTTCGGCGAAGTCGTTGCTGAGGAAGTAGTCCAACAGGAACCAGCCGTGCTGATCCCCGATCTCCTTCACGCCCTGCGGCGCTGCGCAGGTGAACTCCTGCGGCAGGTGCGGGAACAGCCTCTCCATGCGCTCCGGGGTGGAACCATACCCATGGAAGAGCAGCAAAAGCGGCGTACCCTCGCGCTCGGATTCCGGCTTGGACCACAGGACCTTTTCCATGGCCCCAAGCGTAGACCGAAGGAGCCTCTGCTGAGGGATGGGGCCGGGGTAGGACGGAGCGGTGATCCGAGGGCCCAGCCGAGACGCAATGCCAGACCCACTCGGACACTGATTCCAGGCGCTCTCCCTGGCTTGTCCCGGGTCCGATCCCCGACCGAGTTCGTGGGTTTCGGCTGAGTTCGCGCACAAAGCCCGCGAATTCAACCGAAACCCGCGAACTCGGCGAGGCGACACGCTCCTTGCCACGCCCGCACCCGCCACCATGGCCACCCCCACCACCCCGTCATTTCCGGTTTTCTGCGCCGACCCCTTGACTTCCAAAAACAAACACAGATAAAGTCAAGCAATCAAAGATTGCTGTGACAGCTATCACAACCTCAACGACGCGGGAAGGAGGCGGACATGTTCGCAGAAGAACGGCACAGCACCATCGCCGAACTCCTCACCGCTCACGGACGCGTCACGGTCACCGAACTGGCCCAGCGGTTCACCATCACCCCGGAGACCGTCCGCCGGGATCTCGCCCTCCTCGAAGAACAGGGCGAACTGCGCCGGGTCCACGGCGGAGCCGTCACGGTGGAACGCGGCAGCACTGCCGAGACCTCGGTCCCCGAACGCCTCGCCACCCACTCCGAACAGAAGCAGCGAATCGCGGCCGCAGCCTTCGCCCTGCTCCCCCGCACCTCCGCCGCCAGCATCGTGCTCGACGCCGGGACCACCACCGAAGCGCTGGCCGGCCTGATCGCCCAGCGCGGCGAGGACGCCCCGGCCCTCCTGGTCCTCACCAACTCGATCCCGATCGCCGCCACGCTCTCCAACACCCCCGGCGTCGCACTCCACTTCCTCGGAGGCAGGGTCCGCGGTGTCACGCAGGCCGCCGTCGGCGCGGGAACCGTCACCGAGCTGCGGAACCTCCGCCCGGACATCGCTTTCGTCGGCACCAACGGCATCCACGCCGGCTTCGGCCTCAGCACTCCGGATCCGGAGGAGGCCGCCGTGAAGACGGCATTCGTCCAGGGCTCGCGCCGCACCGTGGTCCTGGCCGACGCCAGCAAGCTCGACTCCGAAACCCTGGTCCGCTTCGCCACCCTGGAGGACGTGGACACCCTGGTCACCGACGGGGCGCCTTCCCCGGAACTGGCCGCAGCCCTTTCAACCGCAGAAGCAGAGGTGATTCAGGCGTGATCATCACACTCACCGCCAATCCCAGCCTGGACCGCACCGTGGAACTCCCCGGAGCGCTCGCCCGGGGCGAAGTCCAGCGGGCCACGGCAGTCCGCAGCGAAGCCGGAGGCAAGGGCGTCAACGTCTCCCGCGCACTCACGGCCTCCGGGCTGAAGACCGTGGCCGTCCTGCCCGGCGATCCCACGGATCCCGTGGTGATGGGCCTGGCCTCCGCCGGCATCCCGCACCACGCACTGCCCATCGGCGCCCCGCTGCGCAGCAACATCACGCTCACCGAGCCGGACGGCACCACCACCAAGGTGAACGAACCCGGCCCCGAACTGAGCGCGGATCAGCGGGACTCCCTGACGGCGCTCCTGCTGGACGAATCCCGCGAGGCCTCCTGGGTGGTCCTGGCCGGTTCACTGCCGCCCGGCTTCCCGGCGGACTACTACGCGCAGCTGACCCGCTGGCTCCGCACCGAACTCGGCAGTGACGCCCCGCGCATCGCCGTCGACTCCTCCGGGACCCCGCTCCTGGAGGCCATCAACGCCGGCACCGACGCGGCACCGGACCTCCTCAAACCCAACGGCGAAGAACTCGCCGAGCTTGCGGCCCTGGCGGGGTTCAGCGAGCAGCACAGCGGAGACGAGCTGGAAGCGGACCCGGTGCTCGCCGCCCGGGCCGCGACCGCCGTCGTCGAACGCGGCGTGGGTGCCGTGCTTGCGACGCTCGGCTCCAAAGGAGCGGTGCTGGTCACCGCCGACGGCGCCTGGCATGCCAGCCACGCGCCCATCCAGGCGGTGAGCACGGTCGGCGCGGGGGACTCCTCGCTGGCCGGCTACCTCCTGCTGGCCCAGAACGGTGGATCCGCCGTCGAGTGCCTCACCCAGGCCGTGGCCCATGGCGCCGCAGCCGCTTCCCTCCCCGGTTCCACCGTCCCCGGACTGGACCAGACCACCCCCGACGCCGTGACCGTCACGGCCCTAGCAAAGGACTCCCTGTGAGCCAGATGATCACCCCGGACCTTGTGGTCCTCGACGCGGATCTGGGTTCCACCCCGGCCGACGTCATCCGTGCCCTCTCCGGTAAGGTCGCCGCGCTGGGACGTGCCGACGCGGAGGGCCTCTTCGCCTCCGCCCTGGCCCGCGAGGAGAAGACCCCCACCGGCATCCCCGGCGGCATCGCCATCCCGCATGCCAAGACCGACGCCGTCACCGAGCCCGCCCTGGCCATGGCGCGTCTGGGCAACCCGGTCGCCTTCGGCGCCAAGGACGGCCCCGCGGACCTCATCTTCCTGATCGCCGCACCGGCCGGAACCGACCAGGAGCACCTCAAGCTCCTGGCGAAGCTGGCCCGCTCTCTCATCAAAAAGGACTTCACGGCCTCCCTGCGGGCGGCCGCCAGCCCGGAGGAGATCGTGGCCCTCGTCAACGGCGCCCTGAGCGACGCGCCCAAGGGTGCGCACGCCGCGGCGAAGACCGACGACGGCGCGGCCCCGGCTGCCGCCGCCCCTGCGGCAGGTGCCGCGGCCGTTGATGGCGCGCCGGCGCCGTCGTCCGCTTCCTCCGCTGAGGCACCCCGCCGGATCGTCGCCGTGACGGCCTGCCCCACCGGCATCGCCCACACCTACATGTCCGCCGACTCCCTCGTGGCCGCCGGCAAGGAGATGGGCGTGGACGTCCAGGTGGAGACCCAGGGTTCCGCCGGCGCCACCCCGCTGCCCTCGGACGTGATCGCCAATGCCGACGCCGCCATCTTCGCCGTGGACGTGGATGTCCGCGACAAGGACCGCTTCGCCGGCCTGCCGTTCATCCAGTCGCCTGTCAAGCGCGGCATCGACGAGCCCAAGGAGATGATCGAGGAGGCACTGGCAGCCGCCAAGGACCCCAACGCCCGCCGCGTGAAGGCCACCGGTTCCTCGTCCTCCTCCGATTCGGACACCGCCGGCGAGTCGGTGGGCGCCAAGCTCAAGCGCGTCCTGCTGACCGGCGTCTCCTACATGATCCCGTTCGTGGCGGCCGGTGGCCTGCTGATCGCGCTCGGCTTCCTGCTGGGCGGCTTCGACATCACCAAGTACGCCGACACGATCGTGGTGAAGAACAACCTCTTCGGTAACCTGCCCACCGAATACGGCGCGCAGGCCTGGGGGCCGGTCGGCGCCTACCTCGGCGCGGTGCTGTTCAAGATCGGCGCCCTGTCCATGAGCTTCCTGGTCCCGGCCCTGGCGGGTTACATCGCCTACGCGCTGGCCGACCGGCCCGGCATCGCCCCCGGCTTCACCGCAGGCGCCGTGGCGGGCTTCATGGGAGCCGGCTTCCTCGGCGGCATCGTCGGCGGTCTGCTGGCCGGTTACACGGCTTCCTGGCTGGCCAAGCGACCCGCGCCCCGCTGGCTCCGTGGTCTCATGCCGGTGGCCATCATCCCGCTGGTCGCCTCGATCGTGGCCTCCGGCCTCATGTTCCTGGTCCTGGGCGGGCCCATCGCCTGGCTCACCACGGCCCTGAACACCTGGCTGTCCGGCATGAGCGGCGCCGCGGCGATCGTCCTGGGCATCATCCTCGGCCTCATGATGTGCTTCGACCTGGGTGGCCCGGTCAACAAGGTGGCTTACTCCTTCGCCGTCGCCGGCCTGAGCGCGGCGTCCGCGGACAACAATGCTCCGTACCTGATCATGGCCGCCGTGATGGGCGCCGGCATGGTCCCGCCGCTGGCGATGGCACTGGCCACCACGGTCCGCTCCAGGCTGTTCAACGCGACCGAAAATGAGAACGGCAAGGCGGCCTGGCTGCTGGGCGCGGCCTTCATCTCCGAGGGCGCCATCCCGTTCGCCGCAGCCGATCCGCTGCGCGTCATCCCGGCCTCCATGCTGGGCGGTGCCGTGACCGGAGCTCTGTCCATGGCCTTCGGCGCCGCGTCCAAGGCACCCCACGGCGGCGTGTTCGTCTTCTTCGCCTTCGACAACTTCCTGCTCTGGGTCCTGGCGATCGCCGTCGGTGTGGTCATCACCGCCTTCACGCTGATCGCGCTGAAGACCATGAGCGCCCGCAAGGTGGAGGTCCAGCAGGCCCAGGAGGCCGTCGCCGCCTGATCCCCTGATCTGACTGTCCCGGGACGCGAAAACACCCCCGGTTCCATGGTCCGCCCCCTCACTTTTCAGGGGGTGGTCCACGGAACCGGGGGTATTTTCGCGTCCGGTCAGTGTTTCCGTCCGTTGGGGCGAGCGTCAGCGCGAGTGCGGCATCTGCGGACGGCTGATCTCCCCGGTCTTCTGGACAATCCCCACCGCTCCGGCGGCAGGGAAAGTCCGGAAGGCCGGGGATTCCCGTTTTTCAACGGCGTGGCGGGACGATCCGGACAAGCCGGAGCGCCCGCAAGGATTCGACACATTACTTGAAGCATCAAGAATTCATGTCCTACATTTGGGTCTACCGAGAGTGCACTACCACTCAAGGCTCTCCCCAGAACAGAACGAGGTGCTCATGGAACGCCGACAAGTCCTTCAGCTGCTGGCCGCCAGCGGCCTGTCGATCACCAGCCTGGCAGCAGGCGCTGCCGCCCCCGCCAACGCATCCGCCCCCGCAGGAAAGCGTCGGGCCCCCACCGGAACGGCGTCCTGCCTCGGTCCCGCCACCGAGGGGTCCCAGCCCCTGCCACAGGAGACCGCGGAACTCGAACACCTCTACCGGAAGGCCTTGCAGGCCGGCGGTAAGCTCACCATCTGGGCAGGCGGCGACGCCCCCAATCAGCAGGACACCCTCAAGGGCAAACTGCAGAAGCGTTTCCCGGATCTGGAGATCACCCTCCAGGTGCGCCTGTCCAAGGAACACGACGTCGAGATCGACAAACGCATTGCCGAAGGCGGAGTCCTCCCGGACGTGACCATGCTCCAGACCTCACACGACTTCGAGAACTGGAAGGCGCAGGACCGGCTCCTGCCCTTCAAGCCCCTTGGCGTGCGTCAGCAGTTCCCCGGCTACGCAGACCCGGACGGAGCCTTCCTGGCCGCCAATATGTACGCGTTCTTCCCCATGTACGCCAAGGACGGAGTGGAGGGCTCCCCCTCCGTCTACCCGGACTTCCTCCAGCCGCAGTACAAGGAGCACCTGATCCTGACATTCCCCCACGACGATGACGCGGTGCTCTACGTCTACGACAAGATGATCAAGCAGTACGGTGAGGATTTCCTGGACCAGCTCGCAGCGCAGAAGCCGCACTTCGTGCGCGGTACGGCCGCGCCTGCAGTCATGGTGGGCACTCGCGGGTACCTGGGCAATCTGACCGGCCGCACGGCCCGTGCCAACGAACCCTCCCGGTCCTACATCCCCGGCAAGGACTGGTTCATCAGCTGGACCCAGCGCGCCGCGGTCTTCCGGGAGGCGCCCAACACGGACGCCGGGAAACTCTTCCTGGCCTATGTGGCCAGCAAGGAGTACCAGTCGAGTTACGGCGGCTGGAGGACCCGCCAGGACCTGACCCCGCCAGCAGGGATGCAGCCGCTGAGCAGTTACGGCAACACGGACCCTCTCGACTTCCTCGCATGGATGCGGGAGCGGCAGCACATCGATGCCCTGAAGGAAAGGATGACCTCCGTCTTCGGGCCTGTGACCGGCGAGTCTCCGCTGACGGATCCCGAATTGCTGGCGATCCTCGGTCTCGGCTGAGCGATCCCGCTCCGGGCTGCCGCCCCGTTGCGCCTCACTGAGCAGTGCTCCCCAGGCAGCGCGGCGGAAACCCGCAGGGCCGGGGCCAGGAAGATGTTTCCTGGCCCCGGCCCTGCGGGTTCATTCACGGATCAGCGAGAACGCCCGGAAACCGGCGCCCTGATCGAGGAAGGGCATCGACGGGGCGTCCCCCGGCCCGTCAGTGCGAGTGCGGCATCTGCGGACGGCTGGTGCGGTGGACCGCGTTCACTCCGGCGGCGTTGCTGGAACGACCAGGGTTGCTGAAATGATCCTTGGGGTGCCGGTGCTTGCCGTTGCCGTCCGGCCAGACCGGACGGGCGCTGTCCCCGCCTCCGACCGAGGAACCGAGGGAGATCTGCGGAATCGCCGCGGGCCCGTCCAGGGAGGCCGTCATCTTCTGGACGATCTCGCCGTCGAGTCCTGCGGGGGTGGGTTCATGTTCTGCCATGGTGACGCCTCCTTGGGAGTTCGATGCCAGGAACCGGCCGCGTCCGGCCACGAAGGTGGGAAAGGGCCGTCCCAGCAGTCTCCGCCCGACCCTGGGGAAAATCAAGGGATCCGCGGCTCCCCTCGCAGAAAATCATCCGGGCGACCGGACGTGGCACCGCGCCCGCCCCGTCGTCCCCGCCGCCGACGCGACGACCGAGCTGGAACCTCTGGGGCCAGGCCGAGTCGCGGCCTCACGCCTCAGGCACGGCCCGGCTTCAGGCTTCAGGCTTCAGGCTTCAGGCCAGTCGATGAACTGATCGTTGGCGTGATGCTTCCTCAGGTACGCCGCAATGAAGGGGCAATGCGGGACGACGCGCTGCCCCGCCGCCACGACGTCGTCGATGGCGAAGTGGGCCAGCACCCCGGCGAGGCCCTGGCCACTGAACTCCTGCGCCACCTCCGTGTGCACGAAGTCCACGCGGCCGGGGGTGAGCCGGTACTGGGCGAAACCCGCGAGCTTGTCTCCCACCAGGACCTCATAGCGGTGCAGCTCGGGGTTTTTCCGGGTGGTCACATCGGTGTGGAAACTGTCGTCCTGGCTCATGCACTCAGCCTCGCACCCCTCCGCCGGAGTGGCAAGGAAACGCACCCCATCGACTGCTCCGCAGGACGCCGGAATCGCCATGATGAGGCGTAAAACGGACTCCTGTGGAGCAGTCGATCAGAGGGGAAGGACTAGATCGCCTTGCCGGGATTGAGGACCCCGTGCGGGTCGAAGACCTCCTTGATGCCGCGCTGAAGCTCACGGACCCGCTCCGGCTGTTCCCAGCCGAGCCAGCGGAGCTTGAAACTGCCGATGCCGTGTTCGCCCGTGATGGTGCCGCCCATCGCCAGGGCCACGCGCACCGACTCGTCCAGGGCCTTCTCCAGGTCCACCACGGCGGCGTCCTCCTCGCCAGGCACGGGCTCGGCCCAGAACGTCGGATGCAGATTGCCGTCCCCCGCGTGGGCCACGAGCTTCATGCCCACCCGGTACTCCGCGGCAATCCGCTCCAGTTCGGCCGCATAGTCCACCAGGAGGGACCGCGGCACGGCGACATCCTCGCCCACCCGGAGACGGTCCTCAGCCCCGGACCCCCGGTTGTTGCGCCGGATCAGCACGAAGCGCTCGGCGTCCGAGTCGCCGTCGTCGGCCAACGCGCCACCAGCCTGCCGCAGTACCTCACGGACGACGGCGGCCTCCGCGTCCGCGCCGAAACCGTCTGTCTGGATGAGGAGCAGCGCGCTGCCGCGGCTGGCGAAAGCCGTGCCGTTGAGCCCGTCCGCGTCTTCGATGGAGGCGCGGTCCATGAGCTCCATGATGGCGGGCTGGACCCGGGCGCGGCCCACGGCCAGGACACCCGCGGCGGCGGACGGAAGATCCGGGAAGAAGGCCGCGATCGTCACGACCTTGACCGGCAGATGACGCAGCCGGACGGTCGCGCCCACCACGATGCCGAGCGTCCCCTCCGAGCCCACCAGGAGGGCCACCAGGTCGTACCCGGCCACACCCTTGAACGTGGCATGGCCCAGGCGGACCAGCTCGCCGTCGGCCAGGACCACGTCCAGGGCCAGCACCGAGTCGCGCGTGACCCCGTACTTGGCGCAGCGCAGCCCGCCGGCATTGGTGCCGATGTTCCCGCCGATCGTGGCGAAGGTGAAGCTCGCGGGGTCCGGCGCGTACATGAGACCGTGTTCCGCGGCGGCGGCGTTGAGGTCCGCGTTGACCACACCGGGTTCGACGACGGCGACCTCGTCTTCCGCGCGCACGTCCAGGATGCGGTTCATCCGTTCCAGGCTGATGACCACGCTGTTCCTGACCGCATGTGCGCCGCCGGAGAGACCCGACCCGGCGCCACGCGGCACCACCCGCACACCGGCGGAGGCACATGCGCGAACCGTGGCCTGGACGTCCTCGGCGGAGGCGGCGAAGACCACCGCGAGCGCGGGGGCCTCGGGTCGGTCCGGGGCGTGGTCCTGGCTGTACTTCTGGACCAGGTCGGGGTCCGTGGCGACCTTGTCCTGGCCGAGCTGCTGAATGAGGGTGGCGACGATCTCCTGCATGGACCTAAGCCTAGGCCGGGAGGAGCCCCGGGGACCCGCCGGAGCACGCCCGGTGATCGGAGATGCCACCAGGGACGGCCGATTCGCAACACGTCTGTGACTGGAATGAATTCCAGAGTGCTCTCTAGATTCAGCGAGGCGCGCGATCCGGGGCCAGGTTTCTCCGGCCATTCCCCGCGGTTCCCGGGCGCCGGACACATCACTCGGTAGTGCATTGCTCCTGTCACACGTCCTCCCTCAGGCCGTGACAAGGGCTGCCTGAATCAGAAGGAATCCATGAACCGGAAACGCCTCGGCGCTGCGTGCGCCGCCGCGCTGCTTTCGTCCACCACCCTTGCCCTCGCCGTCGCGCCGAATGCGCTGGCCGCCGCCCAGTCGGCCTCGTGCGCTCCCCGTGACGGCATGCCGGGCATCGTCAACGAACCGGGTTTCACCGACAACAACGTCGCCCTGTTCGCCGGCGGCGACTACACCGTGACCGACTCCGCAGCCGAAGCGGAAGGTCTGCTGGTCATCAAGGGCGACGCCCGTTTCCACAAGGTTCCCGGCGGGATCTTCAACGTCGGCAGGGTCGGCGCAGGCTCCGGGATCATCCCCACCCCGGGCGAGACCATGCTCGCCGTCGGTGGCGGCATGCTCATCGACTCGGGAACCACCGTGGACGTTGGACATGGCCTGACCGATGGCCCGAAGTACGGCGGAGCGGTTCACGTGGGCGGTGTCCTCGACGAACAGGGAACGCTCACCACCAATGGCGGCGAGGTGGCGACCGAGATGGGTGCCGGCCAGGCGCTCTCCCCCTTCGCCACCTTCGATCAGACCATGGCCAAGGAGTCCGCCGAGCTCGCGGGCCTCACCCCCACGGGGAAGGCCGTGAACAACAACGGCACGATCACGTTCACCAGCACCGGCCCAAGCCACGGCAACGTCCAGGTCTTCACCCTCACCACCGCCGATCTCAAGGACGCCTCCGTCTTCATCTTCGACAAATCGATCCCCGCCGACGCGTCGGTCGCCGTGAACGTCACCGGCACGGATGCCGTCTCCATCGATCCCCTCGCCGTCGGCTACAAGGGTGAGCAGGCAGACTTGTACTCCTCGAAGTATTTCGGGGAGGCATCCTCGCGGATCCTCTACAACTTCACCCAGACCCCCTCGCTAACGCTCGGTGGTGGCGGCAACTTCCTGGGCTCGATCCTGGCACCCTCGGCGTCCGCGGACCTGACCGCAAGCACCAATGGCCGCCTCTACATCGGCCATGAC
>Ga0153950_1000036_pt1 | contig 56210 bp, 48 predicted proteins | sample TSNJ034MetaG_FD_104737 | JGI IMG/M metagenome (GOLD analysis project Ga0153950, IMG submission 104737) | Attine ant fungus gardens microbial communities from New Jersey, USA - TSNJ034 MetaG | ecosystem: Host-associated > Fungi > Mycelium > Unclassified | place: USA: New Jersey, Wharton State...
CTCTAAGGATGACGGCAATGATGAAAGTCTCAGTGTGACAAATCAGCGAAAAATCCTCACGGAGTATGTGGAACAGTTTTTTCAGGGCGAATACGTTATCGTTGACGAGTACATTGACGACGGACGGACAGGAACGGATTATGACCGGCCAAACTTTCAGCGGATGATACATGATGTTGAAACAAAGAAAGTCAACTGCGTTATCTGTAAAAATCTCGCCCGCGCTTTCCGCAACTACTCCGACCAGGGATATTTCATTGAGAGTTTCTTTCCCCTGCATGGTACGCGCTTCATCACGCTTGGCGACCCAAAAGTGGATACATACCTGAACCCGGAGGCCGTGAGCGGCATGGAAGTTCCCATAAACGGCTTGATGAATGATCGCTTTGCCGCCCAGACTTCAAGCAGTGTAAGGCGCACTTTCGATAACAAGCGCCGCAACGGTGAGTTTATCGGCGCCTTTGCCCCTTATGGATACGCAAAAGACCCGGCAGACAAAAATGCCCTCATTATTGATGACGAGGCGGCTCAGGTGGTAAAGGACATTTTCCAATGGTATGTGTATGGCGACGGTTCCAGCAGTGAAAGTCTTAGCAAGGAGGGTATCGCCCGAAAGCTAAATGAAATGGGTGTCCCCAATCCGACGTTGTATAAAGTGAAAAAGGGCCTCCGATACCAAAATCCTCACGCAAAGAAAAATGATGGCCTTTGGATGGGTACTTCTGTTTCCAGGCTCTTGAAGAACAAAGTTTATATCGGCACTATGGTACAGGGTAGGCAGCGGATTATAAGTTACAAGGTGCATAATGCAATCAGAACGCCGGAGGATGAATGGTATCAAGTGGAGAACACACACGACGCAATAATATCCGTTGAGGTTTTTGAAAAAGCCCAGGAGCTCCAGGAAAAAGATACCCGTACCGCTCCGAACAAAAAGGAAACCTACTTGTTTTCCGGTTTCCTCAAATGCGCCGATTGCGGCAAGGCTATGACCCGAAGGGCGTCGGCAGGATTTGTATATTACAACTGCTCTACCTACAAGCGCAAGTCAAAAGACAAATGCACCAAACACACAATGCGACTGGATACTCTTGAAAAGACGGTGTTACTCGTCATTCAGAAACACATTGAACTGGTGGAGGCCTTGGAGGATGCAATCAGAAACATCAACGAGGCTCCCGTGGTGCAGACTAAATCCACTCGCCTTGAACATCTGTTGAAACTCCGTGAGCAAGAGCTTGAAAAGACGGATGGCTTGATTTCTGGCCTTTACATTGACTGGAAGAACGGCGACATTACCCATGAGCAGTACCGCAAGATGAAAGAGAAGTTTGAAAAGCAGGAGGCGGAGCTAAAAGAGGCCATTGAGCACATCAAGGGCGAGATCGGCACTATGGAGCAGGGAATTTCTTCCGACGACCCATATCTGCAAGCCTTTTTGAAGCACAAGAATATCCGTGAGCTTTCACAAGGGATACTGGTGGAACTGATTGATACAATCTATATCCATGAGGGTGGCGAAATTACCATCCAATTCAAGGCTGATGACCAGTACAAACGCATTGTAGACTTCATCGAGAACAACAAATACACTTTGACCGTGGTGGAGAATGTGGGCTGATTTTATCAGAAAAACCGTTCTTTATATTTTAAGCAAGTATTTTGAGCATAAATTATCCGCTCCGTTGGGCCGGTTGCTCCTCTACAGCAGCAAACACATGGACAAGGTTTAGGAACATATTGGCTACTGCAGCAAACCCCATTTTGATTATTTACGAAATCACGATACGTTATACTATAATTGTACATTATTCATGCTCTCCATATATATCTATTGGCATACCGCTTATGCCTTATCTATTATATTTTTTTGCATATGATTCTGTTACAAATATAAATTATCCAGTCGAATTTTGTGAGCATAGTACATGGCTGTTGCGTGCACTTTATTTTAAAATATAATTTGCAAAGAGCATCATCCCGGCCCGGGCAAGCCCGCGGATGTGTCCACGGATCCCGTTTATATGTGGCGTGCAGGCTGCCCCGGCGAAACCGGAGCGGTCTGTGCGCCGCGCTGTTTTTGCGCCGCGGCGTTTCTGCTTGGCGCAGGGCCTTGCGAAGCAAGCCCCAACATGCTATGATCAGAACATATACTATATATAAGCGGAGGAATACTGTGAATACTCTGTATCTGCCGGCGGCCCTGCTACTCTGCACCGTGCTGATCGCGCTGGACCTGCGCCGGAGGATCAACCTGACACACTTTCTGCCGTCCACGCTGCTGTTGCCGGCCGCCCTGAACCCGATCGCGCTGGCTCGCTTTCTCAAGGGGGCAGCCCTGCCGTCCGGCCTGCAAAACGCCTTGATTGCGGCGAGCGGACTGCTGATTTTATACTTCTGGCTGCGCCTGAGCCTGTTCCCGGTGATGGATGGTCAGCCCGCGGGCCCGCGCCTGAAAATCATGATTGGCGGCCGCCTGATCATTTACCGCGCCCTGTGGGGCATGACGCTGGAGCTGCTGCTCCTGCTGATTGGCTACCGCTTCTTTGCGGCAGCCGGTGTGCCGGACGCCGTACTGGCCCGGAACGCGGTTTGCGGGGTTGTGCTTGTGCTGTTGCTGCTGGCAAACGGCATCCTGCGCATCTTCTTCACCTCACGGCGGCTCAGCATTGTGCTCCGGGTGGTGATGCTGCTCACCATGTGGGGGTCCCCGTGGTCAACCTGGTGGTGCTGTGGTATGCCTGCCGCCTTGTCTACGAGGAGTACGACTTCGCCTGCCACAAACGGGATGTCCACCTGACCCGGGCCGACTCCGACCTGTGCAAAACCAAATACCCGTTGGTGATGGTGCACGGTGTGCTGTTTCGGGACCTGAAGTATTTCAACTACTGGGGCCGCGTCCCCAAGGAGCTGACGCGCTACGGGGCAACGGTCCACTACGGCAACCAGGAGGCCGTGGGCACGGTGGAGCGCAACGGCCGGGACATCCGGGACAAGGTGCTGCGGGTGCTGGAGGAAACCGGTTGCGAAAAGGTGAACATCATTGCCCACTCCAAGGGCGGGCTGGACGCCCGCTACGCCGTGAGCACACTGGGACTGGCAGACAAGGTGGCCTCACTCACTGCCATCGGCGTGCCCCACCGGGGCTGCCGCTTTATCGACATGGCCTGCGGGCTGATCCCGGAGAGCCTGTACCGCCGGTTGGCAAATCTGGTGGACAGCACTTTCCGCAAGCTGGGTGACGAGAATCCGGACTTTTACACCGCGATCCGCCAATTCCGCACCCGAGACAGCGAGGAGCTGTCCCGCCAGATGCCCGACGCGCCGGGGGTGTACTACCAGAGCTACATGAGCAAAATGAAGTCGCCGCTGAGCGACCCGCTGCTGGCGCTTCCCTACCTGATCATATACCCGTTGGAGGGGGAAAACGACGGACTTGTCAGCACGCAGTCCGCCAACTGGGGGGATTATAAGGGCATGCTCGCCGCCAAGGGACAGCGCGGCGTTTCCCACGGGGACATCATTGACCTCAAGCGGGAGGATTACAAGGGCTTCGACGTGCTGGAGGCATACATATCCATCGTGTCCGATTTAAAAAATCTGGGATTTTAGAGGCTGTATTCATGAATACAGCCTCTAAACCGCACCGTCAGGCGCTGGTTTCAATCCCTTTTTCCCGCGGCAGCCAATTGTTATTTCTTGCCATAAATGCTTTCCTGGTGTAATATAAATAGTGAACGCACCGCCGACGTATCAACAAGGGGGACACAGCCATGGACCAAGACAACCAAATGCGCCCGGGGCAGGACAAAAACCCCGCCTCCGGCCGGGAGCCGGCACCCGGGGAAGCCTCTTTGCCCGACGCGCAGCAGCCGGCCGGCCCACCGGGAGAAAAACGGGAAAAGCCCAAGTGGCTGATCCCCACTATCGCGGGCGCGTGCATTGTATTAATCTGCATCTGCCTGTTCTCGTTTGGCACAAGCCCTGGCATGAGCAGGCGCCTGAGCCCGGAAAAATATTTGCGCGGCGCCCTCGACAGCGCCCTGTCCGACCTGCGGGACGGCTTCGACGCCTACCCTGATGTCGCGGCGTACATGGGCAGCCCGTTTGCGCTGGAGTACAGCGTTTCGGGGGACTTCTACCTGGGCTGGCCGCTGCGCGGCGTGTCCGAGGCAAACGGAGTTCTGAAAGCCGACCCCGGGCAGGGAAAATCCCTTATGGAGTTTTCCATCAGCCAGGGCGAGTACGCGCTCAAGGACAACAAGCTCTACATAGCGCCCGACCAGATTGCCCTGTCGCTGCCCGGCCTGTACGACAATGCCTCGTTCATCACGCTTAACCCGTCCGATCTGGAGCTGGAATGGGATGAATCCATCATCGGCAAATACACCCCCTATCCCTCCTCTTTGCCCAAGCGCTGGAACAGCGCCCAGGTCGGTCAGGCGTGCCGGGACGGCGTAGAGCGCTTTACGCGGGAGAGCCGGCGGGTGTTGGGGGAGCTTTACGCCCAGGGTGACTTCACCGACGAGGGCGAGCAGACCGTGATGGTGGATGAGCGGGAGATCACGCTGAACGCCATGACCCACACCTGGCAGCCCGACGCGGTGAACAGCGCCTACGTCGAGCTGACCGGGCTTTACCGCCAGTTGCTGCTGGAGCTTTTCACCCCTTTCGCCTCCACGTTGCCGAAAGACAATCTGGACCAGCTGCTGGACGAGTACATAAGCGCCTTTGACTATCTGCGCGCGGCTACCCCAGTGACGCTGCGCTACTATGTGGACAGCGCCGGGCAGCTGCGGCGGCTGGAGCTGGAGCGCTTCGAGGTGGACGCCGCCACTCCATTCACGCCCCGGCCCTATATACACAAGGTGAGCGGGTCGGTGGACCTTTCAGGCGAGGATGCCCCCACCGACCGCATAGACGCGCGGCTCGCCCTGGCCAAGCACGGCTTCGACGAGCTGGCGCAGTACACAAAAAGCCGCCATGGGGGCGAGGACGCCGCCATCGTGTACAGCCTGTTCCGCTCGCGCAGCACCCAGGCGGGCGCGGTGGGCGACGTGATCACGCTGGAAACCGGCTACAACTGGGAGATGGAGCGCGCCACCCTGGAGTTCATATCGGAGTGGTACCAAGGGCAGACAGGCGACAACTTTCGGGTGCGGGTGGAGAGCGGCGATGCCTATGAAACGGCGTCCTACGAGCTCACCGGCCGCCTGACCGAGGCCGCGGGCGAGCTGACGCTGGAAAACGGCCGCTATGAGCAGTACGCCGGCGACCGCGAGATGCGCGTCGTGAAAATGATGCTGCGGCTCTGCGGCATCGACAGCGCCGAGCTGGACGTGGACACCGGGTCCAGCGTCAGCTTCCGGCGGCTGGACCCGGCGGATCTCCTGGATCCGTCCAACGGCGACTGACAGTAGACCCGACAAAATACGGCGCCGGGGGGCGGAAACCGGCTGTTTCCCGCCTCCCCGGCTGATTGGAAAGGATGTATATTATATTATGAAACATTTGGAAATACTCGCCCATGTGGACCACACCCTGCTCTCCGCTACCGCCTCCTGGGCGCAGATACAGGCGCTCTGCGACGAGGCGGCATCCAACGGGACCGCATCGGTGTGCGTGCCCCCCTCCTACATCGGCCGCATCCGTGAAAGGTACGGAAATCAGCTCGTGATCTGCACCGTGATCGGCTTCCCGCTGGGATACAGCACCACCGAGGCCAAACTGCAGGAGGCGGAGCGCGCCGTGGCCGACGGCGCCGGGGAGCTGGACATGGTGGTAAACCTGGGCGACGTGAAAAACGGGGATTTTGCCAAGGTGACCGCCGAGATCGCGGCGCTGAAGAAAGCGGCGGGGAAGCGCATTCTGAAAGTGATCATCGAGACCTGCTATCTGACCCGCGAAGAGAAGATCACCCTGTGCGGCTGTGTAAGCCAGGCGGGCGCCGATTACATCAAGACCTCCACCGGCTTCGGCACGGCGGGAGCCACCCTTGAGGACGTACTGCTGTTCAAAGAGCACCTCGGCCCGGGCGTGAAAATCAAGGCGGCCGGCGGCATCCGCACGAAAGAGGACATGGAGCGCTTCCTGGAGGCTGGCTGCGAGCGGCTCGGCACCAGCTCCGCCGTCAAGCTTCTCTCCGGCGAGGGTGACGGGGCTTACTGAGGCCTTTCATACCAAGCACCGACTAAAGGGGCGAATGGCAGCAAGCAATAAGCCTGTTCTAAAAGCCTTTCCGCACGGCGGAAAGGCTTTTAGAACGCAGCTCAAATTGCATGGCTTTCCGGCGGATGAACACAGAGGTGTTTTCCGCGCCTTTACGCGTTGTCCGCGGGGTGCTTGGGCTTGTTGGGAAATTGCACGATTTTACCCTCCCAGGTGCGCAGCGTGACAGTGTCGTCGTCCATGTGCTGAATATACTGGGGCAGGATCGGGATTTTCCCGAGCCCTCCCGGCGCATTGATGATGTAGGTGGGAATCGCCATGCCCGAGGTGTGGCCGCGCAGGTGCTCCATGATCTCGATGCCGTCGTCTACCGAGGTGCGGAAGTGCGTGGTACCAATTACCTGCTTGGCGTGGAAGATGTAGTAGGGGCGGGCCCTGGCCTTGAGCAGCTCTTGGTTTAAGAGCCTGACCACGTACTTGTCGTTATTGACCCCTTCCAGCAGCACCATCTGGTTGCCCACGGGTACACCCGCATCCGCCAGGCGTTTGAGCGCGCCGATGGATTCGTAGGTCATCTCCTGGGGATGGTTGAACTGGGTGTTCAGGAAGATGGGCTGGTGCTGCTTTAGAATGTCGATCAAACCCGGGGTGATGCGCTGCGGCATGGTGACCGGCGTTCTGGTGCCCAAGCGGATGATCTCCACGTGGGGGATCTCCCGCACGCGGGAGAGCAGGTCGTCCAGATAGCCGCTGCGCAGCGTGAGCGGGTCGCCGCCCGTAATCAGAATGTCCCGAAGCTCCGTGTGGGCGCGTATATACTCGATGGATTCGTTCAGCAGCAGCGCGCCCGCGTCCTGGTCGCACTCCCCGATACGCCTTCGGCGCTGACAGTGCCGGCAAAACATGGCGCAGGAGTTGGTCACGTTGATGATCAGCCGGTCGGGATAGCGCCTTGTGATGGTCCCCGCCGGGTTGGTGTGCTCCTCATCCATGGGGTCCTCGCAGCCCAATTCGTCCAGATCCAGCTCCAGCGCCTGTGGCACTGCCATGCGCTTGATGGGATCCTGGGGGTTCTGGGGATCGATCAGCGCCAGGTAATAGGGCGTGATTGCCCAGCGGTAATGCTCCGCCACCCTGGCAATGGATCGCTTTTCCCCGTCGGTCAGGCCCAGGACCTCGCCAAGCAGCTCTTCATCCTCAATGCGGTTGCGCAGCTGCCACCGCCAGTCGTCCCAGTCGTCTTCGGTCGCGCCCAAAAAACGCAGAACCCGCTCTTTCTGCGCCATATAGCGGTCCTTAAACACAGGGCTGTTTCCGCGGACGATCTCTTTCTTTGCCGCCTCGTAGGGCAGGGCGTCCCGCTCCAGCTCCTCCGCCCTAAGCAGGGAAATTTTTCTGCTGTCCATCATGACACATCCTTTTCAACACGTAGACAGCCGACCTGTATGATCGGCAATTACAACATCCTGCAACAGGCTTTTTCAATATTTTTATTATATCATATTTTCTATGCCAAGTCACCTGTCATGTGGGGCCCTCGCCCGGTGGAACGGCAAACACCGCCGATTTTGTCAAAGACGGTAGACCACTATCCAAATTATGGTATGGTGAAGTACTGGCCTAGCCGCCGGGCTGCTCCTCGTCCTGCTTGGCGGGCAGGCGTGGGTTGGGCAGTATGCTGTTCACCGGCAGCGCCACAAAAATGCCGATCAGGGTGTCCAGGCTTCTGGTCAGGGCCAGATACACAGGCGAAAACTCACCGGTGTGGTTGAATGTAACCGAGATGAACACGATGCAGGTAAGCGCGGTGGCCTCGGGCACGCCCAGTCGCACCGGCACATAGATCAGAGCCAGCATCAGCAGGCAGACGATGAAATAGAACCACACAGTGGAGATGCGCACCCCCGCCGCCTCGAACACGATCAGCACCAGCGCTCCGAAAAAGCCCCCCAGCACTGTGCCGGCGGCGCGGGTGGCAGCCATCTTGACGCTGTTCTGCGCGTCGGGCTGGATGCAGATGATAGCCGCGATGCCGCTTTGCAACGGCACCTCCCCCCGCATGTAGTCGAGCACACAGCAGATGAACAGCGCCACCACGGTCTTGATCGCGCGCATGCCGATTTTGATCGGAGGCAGGTGCGGCTTTTGCTTTAGGCTTCCCATCATTGTGATTCCTCCCGAGGGTGTTGCCGGTTCCTTTGCAAAGTATGCCCTTTCCGTGGTAAAATAGACACGACACATCGCAGAGGGGGCAGGCTGTGCAAATCAACCGGCTGTTTGAAATGGTGTATCTTTTGCTTGAGCGGGAAACAGTGACCGCCCGGGACTTTGCCGCGCGCTTCGAGGTGTCCACCCGGACTGTCTACCGGGACCTGGAGGCGCTCAGCGCGGCCGGGATCCCGGTGTACACCTCTCGCGGGCGGGGCGGCGGCATCCGCCTGCTGCCCGGCTTTGTGCTGGACAAGTCTTTGCTGTCCGCCCGGGAGCAGGCGGATATCCTCACGGCGCTGCAGGGATTGTTGGCAACCGGACACAGCGAGAGTGTCCAGGTGCTGGAAAAAGTGAGCGGCCTGTTCCACAAGCGCGAAACCCCGTGGATTTCCATCGACTTCACGGGGTGGGACAACCGCGCCAAGTCGTCCTTTGAGCTGCTGCAGGACGCGATCCTGGAAAAGCGGGAGATTTGCTTTTCCTATTACGGCACCGACGGCTCCAGCACTTTCCGCGCCGCCCGCCCGGTGCAGCTCTGCTTCAAAGCCCGCGCCTGGTATCTCTCGGCCTATTGTCTGCGGCGGCGGGCCATGCGCATGTTCAAGCTCAGCCGCATCCATGACCTGGCGCTCACCGGCGACATCTTCGACCCCATCGAGGCCGACCCGGACAGCGCGGCCGACAGCTACCCCTGGAACCAGGAGGTCCCCGCGGAGCGGATCGAGTTGTGGGTTTGCGAGGCCTTGGCCGCCCGCGTCTACGACGAATTCGCGCCCGAAGAGATCCAGAAGAACCCCGACGGCAGCTTTCTGGTGACCATCGCTTTCCCGATCGACCAGTGGGCCGTGGGATACATGCTCTCTTTCGGCAGCGGCGCGCGCGTTCTGTCCCCCGACTATTTGCGCGAGATCATCCGTACGCAGGCCCGCGGCATCGCGGAACAGAGCTTCTGAAAAATTTCTCTCGTCTTTTTTTAAATATGACATTCAGCTGTCATAACTTCCGCGCTATACTGTAATTGCAGTCAGCCATACAAAAACAAGCCAAGGGAAAAGGAGTAAAAACAATGGAGAATATGATTTTTTGCCAGAGCTGTGCAATGCCCCTGCAAAAAGACGAGGACTACGGTACCAACACCGACGGCAGCAAGAACCAGGACTACTGTGTCTACTGCTACAAGGACGGCGCTTTCGCTCAGGACTGCACGATGCAGGAGATGATCGACTTCTGCACGCCCCACATGGTGGGCCACGGCCCCTACAAAACCGAAGCGGAGGCGCGCCAAGGCATGGCACAGTTTTTTCCCACACTGAAGCGCTGGAAAGATGCGTGATATAGTTCAGTCCGCCTCCAAGAAAAAAGCCTTGCAAATGGCACAAGCCGCCACGGCATGAGTGGTAAAAAGTGGGCCGCCGCAGGACAATCCGACCGGATCATCCTGCAAGGGCCCGCTTTTTATTGTCAAGCCGCCCTGCGGCGGTTTATTTGTTCATGGCATCCTTGATCTTGTCGAAGAAAGACTTGCGCTTGTCATAGTTTTTTTCGCCCATCATGTCGTCGAAAGCGCGCAGGGCATCTTTCTGCTTGCTGGACAGGTTCTTGGGCACCTCCAGCGCCGCGCGCACATACTGGTCGCCCCGGCCCCGGCCGTTCACATAGGGCACACCCTTGTTGCGCAACCGGAACACAGTGCCGGGCTGAGTACCTTCGGGTACCGTGTAGGCAACCTTGCCGTCCACAGTGGGCACCGTGATCTCGTCGCCCAGCGCGGCCTGCGCAAAGGTAATGGGAATATCGCACCAAATATCAAAGCCGTCCCGCTCATACAGCGGGTCGGGGCGCACACCGACCGTGACCACGCAGTCGCCGGCCGGGCCGTTGTTCATGCCCTGGTCGCCCTCGCCGCGCAGAATGAAAGACTGGAGGTCATCAATGCCGGCGGGCACGTTGACCTCCAGCGTCTTGCTTCCCCGCACACGGCCCCTGCCCGCGCACACCTTGCAGGATTCTTTGATCACCGAGCCCTTGCCGCCGCATTTGGGACAGGTGCGGGCTGTCTGCACCGTGCCGATGGGGGTGCGCTGGGTAACGCGCACCTGGCCGGTGCCGCCGCACTCGGAGCAGGATTCGGGGGTTGTGCCCTTGGCCGCACCGTTGCCGCCGCACTCGGAGCAGGTCTGCTGCTGAGTGACAGTAATCTTCTTCTTGACGCCCTTTACGGCCTCCATGAATTCCAGCGGTATGTTAATGCGCACATCGGCGCCCTTAATTGGACCGTTTGGATTACGGGTGCGGGTGGAACCGCCAAAGCCAAAGCCGCCGCCTCCGCCAAAAAAGCTGTCGAAGATATCGCCCAGGTCCTCGAAGCCAAAGCCGCCGGTGCCGTATGCGCCGCCCGCGCCCGCGCCGTAGGAGGGGTCCACCCCCGCATGACCGAACTGGTCGTAGCGGCTGCGCTTTTGGCTGTCGGACAAAACCTCGTATGCCTCGTTGGCCTCCTTAAACCTGGTCTCCGCCTCCTTGTCGTCGGGGTTCAGATCCGGGTGATGCTGCTTGGCAACGCGGCGGTACGCTTTTTTCAGCTCGTCCTCCGAGCAGCCCTTTTCCACACCCAGGACCTCGTAATAATCCCTTTTCTCGGCCATCATAACCACCTCTTTTCCGAAAGTTCAATTGCATATGATCGTATTATACATGATTTTTCACAGCTGTCAAATCCGACAAACACGCCGACAAGCTGCTAACCGCTTGCCAGCGTGGCTGTGCGTGATCTTTTTTTGCTTATTCGTTGACCTCGGTGTAGTCGGCGTCCACCACGCCGTCACCGGCGGGACCCTGTCCCTCGTCGCCGGGCTGCTGGGACTGTTGGGCCTGCGCGGCCTGCTCGTAAATTTTTTGGGAAACCGCGTAGAAGTCTTTCTGCAGCTCCTCCTGCCTTTGCTTAATGGCCTCGATGTCCTGGCCCTTGAGCGCCTCTTTCAGCGCGCCCAGCTTGGACTCCAGATTGGACTTCTCGTCGGCGCTGAGCTTGTCGCCCATGTCGGCGATGGTCTTTTCGCACTGGTATACCATCTGGTCGGCGCCGTTGCGCACATCAATCTCCTCTTTGCGCTTCTTGTCCTCGGCAGCGAACTGCTCGGCCTCCTTGACCGCCTTGTCGATGTCGTCCTTGGACATGTTGGTGGAAGCCGTGATGGTGATTTGCTGCTCCTTGCCGGTACCCAGGTCCTTGGCGGACACGTTGACGATGCCGTTGGCGTCGATGTCAAAAGTAACCTCGATCTGGGGCACGCCTCTGGGCGCGGGCGGGATATTGTCCAGGTGGAAGCGGCCCAGGGTCTTGTTGCCGCTGGCCATCTCGCGCTCACCCTGCAGCACGTGGACCTCGACCGAGGTCTGGCTGTCGGCGGCGGTGGAGAAGATCTGGGACTTCTTGGTGGGGATGGTGGTGTTGCGCTCGATAATCTTGGTAAACACGCCGCCCAGGGTTTCAAGGCCCAGGGAAAGCGGGGTCACGTCCAGCAGCAGCAGGCCCTTGACATCGCCGCCCAGCACGCCGCCCTGAATAGCCGCGCCCACTGCCACGCACTCGTCGGGGTTGATGCCCTTAAAGGGCTCCTTGCCCATGAAGTCTTTCACGGCGTCCTGTACAGCCGGGGTACGGGTGGAGCCGCCCACCAGCAGCACGCGGTGAATGTCGCCCGGTTTCAGGCCGGCGTCGCTCATGGCCTGGCGCATGGGGCCCATGGTGGCCTCCACCAGGTCGTGGGTGAGCTCGTTGAACTTGGCCCTGGTGATGGTCACATCCAGATGTTTGGGGCCGGAAGCGTCCGCCGTGATAAACGGCAGGTTCACGTTGGCGGTGGTCATGCCCGAAAGCTCAATCTTGGCCTTTTCCGCGGCCTCTTTCAGGCGCTGCATGGCCATTTTGTCGCTGCGCAGGTCGATGCCGCTCCCCTTTTTGAATTCGTCGGCCAGGTAGTTTATGACCCGCTCGTCGAAATCGTCGCCGCCCAGCTTGTTGTTGCCGGCGGTGGCCAGAACCTCCTGCACGCCCTCGCCCATCTCTATGATGGACACGTCGAACGTGCCGCCGCCCAGGTCGTACACCACAATTTTCTGGTCGTTTTCCTTGTCCATGCCGTAGGCCAGCGCCGCGGCGGTGGGCTCATTGATGATGCGCTTGACATCTAGGCCCGCGATTCTACCCGCGTCCTTGGTGGCCTGGCGCTGCGCGTCGGTGAAGTAGGCGGGCACCGTGATCACGGCCTCGGTGACCGGCGTGCCCAGGTAGGCTTCCGCGTCCGCTTTGAGCTTCTGCAGGATCATGGCCGAAATCTCCTGAGGGGTGTAGCCCTTGCCGTCGATGCTTTCCCTGTGGCTTGTGCCCATGTGGCGCTTGATGGACATAACAGTGCGGTCAGGGTTTGTGATGGCCTGGCGCTTTGCCACCTGGCCCACCATGCGCTCGCCGTCCTTGGTGAAAGCCACCACCGAAGGGGTGGTGCGGGCGCCTTCCGCGTTGGTGATGACGACGGTTTCGCCGCCCTCCATAACCGCCACACACGAATTGGTTGTACCCAGGTCAATTCCAATAATCTTTCCCATGTTTATTTCCTCCTGTATCGTAAAGGTCGAATTTTACAGCTTTATATGAAACGGTTTAGGGTTAAGGCCCTAGTTCGCCGTTTGTACCATTGCATACCGCACAATGCGCTCTCCCAGCCTGTAGCCTTTTTGCATGACTTGGGAGATCACGTTCTCGCCCAGCGCCTCGTCCTCAATGTGGGATACCGCGTAGTGACGGTTGGGATCAAAGGGCTCGCCCGCTTCGCCGAAAGCCTCTACATTCAGGCTCCCCAGCACGTCCTGGAAGCTGGTGAGGATCAGCTCGAAGCCCTTGGCGAAGTCCTCGCTGTTACAGTCAAAGGCGGCCGCCCGCTCGAAGTTATCCCACACGGGCAGGAACTTCTCCACCACTGTGGCGGCGGAGCTGGCGTACAGGTCCTCTTTCTCGCGCTGGGTGCGCTTGCGGAAGTTGTCGTACTCGGCCATCAGGCGCAGGTGGCGGTCATTAAGCTCGTCGTACCTCTGCTGCATCAGCTCCAGCTCGCTGAGCTCGGGGAGCTCTTCCCCCTCGTCCGCGGGGGTCAGCTCCTCGTCCAGCTCCTCGGCCGCCTCCAGCTCCGGCTCCTCTTGCATATGCTTGATTATTTCGTTTTGCTTGCTCATTTGTCGTCCCCTTTCGGATGTTCCGGCTAGAATGTGTCTCCAGTTTAGGGCGCCTCGTAGGTTTCGGATAAAAGGTCGCCCAGTGTTTTCGCAAAGTACTCCAGGTGCGGGATAATCCTGGCATAATCCAGCCGCACCGGACCGATCAATCCCACCGAGCCCGCCGGCTCCCCGCCGATTTCGTAGTGGGTGACCACCACCGAGGAGCCCGAGAGCTCCATGGTGGAGTTTTCCTTGCCGATCAGGATTTTAAAGCTCTTGGTGTCGGGGTTGAACAGGCTTTGCAGCCGTTCGCGGCTTTCCAGCATCCGCAGAAGGTCCCGGGCCAGCGCGTTCAGCTCGCCGTACTCCAGCAGCTTGCTTCCGCCGCTGAGATAGTACTGGCCGTCGTGCACATCCTTGCAAAGCTCGAAGATAGCCACCAGAATCGGTGTGAAAATTCGGGAGTACTCCCCCAGCGTGACCGAAACCGAGTTGATGTAGCCGGAGGATATGGTTTCAATGCTGCGCCCCATAAGGCGGGAGTTGACGAATTTGTTGAAAAATTCCACAAGCTCGCTTGTGACAGTGAAGTCCACACGGCAGACCTTGTTGCGGATTACGCCGCTTGTGGTGATCAACAGGATCACCACCGTGTTGGCCGCCGCGCCAATGAGCTGAATGCGCTTGACCCGCACCGTGCTGGGCGTGATGGACGAGGTGACCGTGGCGCACTGGGTATACTCCGAAAGGGCCTGGGCCGCGTCCTCCAGCAGCTTGTCGGGGTCGGGGTTCTTCACATTGAAGAGAGAGTCGATCTCGTCCCGCTCCTCCTTGGTCAGGGGCTTGCACTGCATCAGGGTATCGATGTACTCCCGGTATCCCAGATGGGACGGCACCCTGCCGGCCGAGGTGTGAGGTTGCTCCAGGTAGCCCATCTCGAACAGCCAGGCCATGTCGGAGCGGATGGTGGCCGGGGAGACATTCAGGTCCAGATGCTCGGCCAAGTACTTGGAGCCCACCGGCTCGCCCGTGCGGATATAGTGTTCCACCACTGCCGACAATATTGTTTTTTTGCGTTCGTTGAGCTTCATTTCCACCACCTCCGGTATGCGGCAAAGCGGGGATAAATCATGTTTGTTAGCACTCATTCTGCCTGAGTGCTAACATTATTTTAATCTCTTTCCAGGGGTTTGTCAAGGGACTTCATAAATTATTTACAAATTTTCTGGCACTCCTACCATTAGAGTGCCAGTCACAAATTTTGCCGCCGTTATTGTCCGCCGGGCGTCTGTATGGTATACTATAGGCAATAAATGACGAGGTGATTAGTATGACCTTTTCCCGTATGATGAGCAGTCTATCCTCCAATATTCTGGCCCAGCTGGAGGATCGCCGCCGCCAAATTCTGGCCCAGGGCGGCGAGGTGATTAACCTGTCGGCGGGAACGCCGGACCTGCCGCCGGACAAGCACGTGATGGAGACCTTGTCCCGCGAGTGCCTGAACCCGGAAAATTACAAATATGCCATCAGCGATCTGCCTGAGCTCACCGACGCCGCCGTGGACTGGTATGGCAGCCGGTTCGGCGTGCGGCTGGAGCGGGACCAGGTAACCGCGCTGTACGGCTCGCAGGAGGGGGTGGCGCACATCGCGTTTCCGCTGTGTGACCCGGGCGACGTTGTGATGCTGCCCGACCCATGCTATCCCGTGTTCGCTTTCGGCCCCACCATGGCCCACACCGAGCTGCACTACATGCCGCTGCGCAGGGAAAAAGGCTTTGTGATCGACTTCGACGAGATCCCCGCCGCTGTGGCCGACAAGGCCAAGCTGATGATCGTATCCTACCCCAACAACCCCACCACGGCATCGGCGCGGCCGGAATTTTACGAGCGGCTGGTGCACTTCGCCAAGAAGCACAACATCGCCGTGCTGCACGACAACGCCTACTCCGAGCTGGTGCTCAGCGGCGAGCCGGGCCGCTCCTTTTTGCAGACCAAGGGCGCTGTGGACGTGGGTATCGAATTCAACTCGCTGTCCAAGTCCTACAACCTGACCGGCATGCGGATGTCTTTCGCACTGGGCAACCGGGACATCATCACCCAGTTTAAAAAGGTGCGCTCCCAGATCGACTACGGACCGTTCCCCGCCATTCAGAAAGCGGCCATCGCCGTGCTGCGGGGCCCCCAGGATATTTTGGAGCGCAACCGGGCAGAATACCGTCTGCGGCGCGACTGCCTGAGCAACGGCCTGCGGCGCGTGGGCTGGCAGGTGCCTGACTGCGACAGCACCATGTTCACATGGTACCCGATTCCCGACTGCTTCGGCAAAGACGACGAAAAATTTGTGTTCGAGCTGGTGGAGAAAGCCGGCGTAATCTGCGTGCCGGGCGGAAGCTTCGGTCTTTCGGGCAGGGGCTTTGTGCGCTTCGCCCTGGTGCAGCCGGCGCCGGTGCTGGAGCGCGCAGCCGAAAAAATAGGCCAAAGCGGGCTGCTAAACCGCTGAAGCGTATAGCTGTCAGCCGTACTAAACCACCTCCGCCCCGCATACACATTGAATGATGCAAACAGTGTAGATTGAGGGTGGACATGTGTTCGTGGCATTGGAAATCAGGCATCGTCCGCAAAAGGGCCTGCGCGCCAGGCTGGAGGGCGTTTTCCGTCCCCCGAAAGTCTGGGTGGAGCCCCGGGAGTGCTGTGGCGCGCAGTACGCGGCCTTGTGCGCCGAGCCGGGGAAAAACGGCCTGGACTGGGAAGAAATCGAGTGGCTGGCCAAGGATTACTCCCGCTGGATCCTGTTGCCGGAGGGCGTGGAGCTCCCCCCGGGCAGCGCGTTTAGACAGTACCGCGGTGACCAGTTTGACCGGCAGGTGCTGCTGGAGACAGCCTGCGCGCTGATTGCGCGCACCCGCATGCCCATGTACCGCCGGATTCTCGGCCTGATCGACCAGGAGGGCGGCTGGGCCGACAGCCTTTACCCGCTGCTCAAGCACTACACGGCGATAAAGGTCGTGACCAAAAGCCTTTCCCGCTACCGCTTTGCCGGCGAGCAGATGATGGAGGAGCTGGGCGCGCCGATAATGGTGGGGGACCAGCTCTCGGCCCTTTCCGACTGCGTGCTGGTGCTTTGCCCGGAGGACTACGAGTCCCCGGAGAGCTTCCGGCTTCGCTGTCCCGTGCTGGCCGGGGGGCGTTGTGTGCTGCGCTTCCGTCCCGACCTGCTCTGCGGCCTGGAGGTAGCGCTGCCCGGCATGGACGGGTGCCCGCCCGGTATCTCGCCCCACACGCTGGCGGGCGCGCTGTACGACCTGTGCGACCTGCGCCAGATCAGCCTGACCGCCACCCGCCTGCTGTACAACCACAAGCTTTCCACGCTGGACGAGGCGGTGCGCGGTGTGCTGCAGTCGGCCGAGCTTCCCCCAAAAGCCTACAGCAAAGAGAAGAAATGACCGGAAACGCAGGCCCGCTCTTTTACCGCTGCGGCGGGCATGAGGATAGTGGCCTACGGGCTGCCGCATACACAAAGGTCATATAGTCAGTCAATTTCAAAACGCTTTAGCGTTTTGAAAAGTTAACCAGCTATATAAGAGGTGTTTTCCGGATTATGATTCCGTTTGCTATGAGCGCCGGCGCGGCCGGGGCCTGTAATCCGGCAAACAGTACCCATTCAGCGCTGTTCCTTTGTGCACTTTTCACGTTTTGCGCGTTGTTCACATATTTCTACTTGACAGAGTAGCACCATTTGACTATAATACTGTTATTGTTCTACCAAAATTCTAGGGAAAGGGAGGGTGTCAAATGTCTGGCGAAATTCTAATTACCGCCGAAGGCCTCAATGAACTTAAGCGGGAGCTGGATGAGCTCAGGACGGTGAAGCGCAAGGAAATATCCGAAAAAATTCGCGTTGCCCGAGGGTTTGGCGACCTTTCGGAGAACAGCGAATATGATGAGGCCAAGAACGAGCAGGCGCTGGTCGAATCGAAGATTGCCACGCTTGAAGAGCAGCTGAAAAAGGTACATCTCATCCAAAAGGATCAGATCTCTACCGAATCGGTTTCAGTGGGAACCACGGTTACGATCCTGGATCTGGAGTTTGACGAGGAGATGTCCTATCGCATAACAAGCCCGGTGGAATCGAATCACTCCTCGGTTGAGACCATCACCGACGAATCCCCGGTGGGCAGGGCCCTGATCGGCCACAAGGTCGGCGATCAGGTGAGCGTGGTGGTGCCCAACGGCAGCACTGTGCAATACAAGATAATTGATATCCGGCTGTAAGCGGACAGCGTCGAATAAAAAAAGAACCTCTCGCGGAGGTTCTTTTTTTATTCGTCTTCGTCGAGGATTTCGGGCTGCTCCGGGGATGAGCTGTCGTCCGGCGCGGAGCTGTCCGGGGATTCCGGTAAGCTATCCGGCTCACTGTTTTGGGACGGCTCGGAGGATGACCCGGCCTGCGGCTGGGAGGGCGCCTCGTTCCCCTGCGGCTCGGAGGCCTCCCCTTGGGTGCTGCCTGCCGACCCGGCCGCTCTCTGAATGCCCTGCACGACCTCCAGCGCTTTTATAAGCTGGGCGTCCTGGTCCTGCGGGAGCTCTTTCCAGTTCTGGTCCGGCGCCAGGGTGATCTCGTAGTCCGGCTTCACACCCACCTTGTTGAATGTTTCACCGCCGGGTCCGATCAGCTCCGCGATGGTCAGGCGGATGGCAGAGCCGTCCGATAGCTGGACCGTCTCCTGTATCACGCCCTTGCCCATGGTGTTCACGCCCACGATCCTGGCCTTGTTGTAGTATTTGAGCACCTGGGCGAACAACTCGGAGGCACTTGCGGTGTGGTCGTTGACCAGCACGGTCATGGGCAGCTCGACCGATTTGTTGGTGGTGTCGGTAAACACCTCCTGGGTGCCGTCCTTGGCCGTGTAGCTGGCAATGTGTTCGCCGGGGCTGAGTATGCGCTCCAGCATGCGCACCGCGGGCCGCACGCTGCCGCCGGGATTGTCCCGCAGATCGAAGATCAGCGAGGTCGCGCCGTTGTCCAGCACCCGCTGGATTTCGGTGTTGAACTGGTTCACCGAGTTGTCGTTGAATTCCTCGATCCAGATATAGCCCACCTGGGTGTCGGCCAGCATGCTGGCGTGCACGCTGGGGATGACCACCGGGCGGCGGGTGATGTCGGTGATGGGGATGTCCTCGCTGCCCCTGCGCACAACAAGGGAAAGCCTGGTGCCCGATTCGCCCTGCACTGCCTCCAGCATTCTGGCGCTGTTTTCGGGGGTCAGGTCGGTTTCGTCGATGCGCACGATCACGTCGCCCGCCTCAATGCCCGCAGCCTGGGCCGGAGATTCGGCGTACACCCTTTCCACCGTCAGGTAGCCGTCGCCCGGGTTGGAGGATAGCACCGCGCCGATGCCCGAGATGGTGCCCCGCTGGCTGCGCAGCAGCTTGTCGTAGGCTTTGGCGTCGATGTACATGGCGTAGTCGTCCCCCAGGCCGTTCATGTAGCCGCTGGCCACGCTGTCCATAAGCTGGGTTTCGTTGACGGTTCCGTAGTATTTCTGGCGCGTCTGCAAATCGATTTGACTGAATTTTTCGAACTGCACCTCCCGCTCTTTCAGGGCCACCACCGTCTGGTTGAATATGTTGGTGGCAAAGACCATGGTCATGGAAAAGGTAGCCGTCGCCACTATGAGCATGAACGCGATCGCCGCGCCCAAAGATATTTTTTTATTCATCTACTAGCTCCATGCAAATTCCTTTTTTTTGCCCCGTATGAGCGGACGCCTTTATTTGCCCTGCACATATGGCAGCGGATTGGTGTGCACGCCGTTCTTACGCACCTCAAAGTGCAGGTGCGGCCCCGTGGACCAGCCGGTGGAGCCCACCTCGGCGATTTTCTGGCCCTTTTCCACTTTGTCGCCCACCTTAACCACGATGCTGCTGCAATGGGCGTACAGCGTGGAGTAGGTGCCGCCGTGGTCCACAATCAGGTAGATGCCGTAGCCCCTGCCCACGGTGTAGCTGGTGTTCACAAACTTCACTGTTCCGGAGTTGGCTGCCACGATGCTGCTACCGTAGATGCCGGTGCCGGCGATGTCCATGCCGGTGTGGAAGTCCCGGCCGCCGAAGCGGGAGCCATAGGGGGAGGATATCTTATAAAAGCCCGGTGCCGGCCAGGCCATCTCGCCGCCCACATAAGGGTTTTCGTCCCACTTGATCCTTTCATAGATGGAGTTGAGCTCTTTCTCCATGGCCTTGGTTTCAGCCTGGTTCTTGGCCAGATCGGCCAGGTACTCTTTCTCCATCTGCTCAAGGTTGTACACCGCCACCGCGGCGGCGTTGAGCTGCACATTCAGCGTCTGCTTTTTCTGCTCGGTTTCTTCCCTGTCTTTCTCCACGTCCTGGCGGGATAGCTCCAGCTCGGCCTTGGCCTGCTCCAGCTCGCCGCGCTGCCCGGTCAGCTTGCGCATCAGCTCCTGGTCGTGCTCCGCGATGCGGCTGACGATCTCGGTCTTCGAAAGGAAGTCCGCAAAGTCGCTGGCGCCCAGGATCAGCCCCAGCTGGGTGCCGTTGTCGCTGATCTGCAGCGCCCGGAGCCTGGTTTTAAACTGCGCGTAGCTGTGGTCGATGTCGGCCTGCTTCTGGCTGATATCCTCCTCTTTGTCGGCGATCTGCTGCTCCAGCACCTCGATGCGCTCCATCAGCAGGGATATCTCACTCTTGGTCACGCCGATCTGCTGGTCGATGTAGTTTTTATTGGCCAGCTCTTTCTCTTTGGCGGTCTTGGCCTCGTTGATCGACTTCTGGATTTCTTTCTTCTCCACATCCAGATTCTTGAGCTTGTCGTTGATGTCATTGATCTGGCCCTGATATTTGTTCCGGGCGTTGCCGGTGGTTTGGGCGGTGGCTTTGGCCGAGGACCCCTGTGCAGGCTCAGCCTCCGAGGCCTCGCTTTCACCCGTTCCCAGAATCCCCTCTACGTCCAGATTTGCGTACACGCTGATTGGCTGCACCGGCCCCCCAAATAAAAATGTGGCGCACAGCACCAGGATCAGCGCCAAACGAACGCGGCGTTTTTTGTACATCTCCCAAGGTCCCCCTTACACTTTCAGATATTTGCGGACAAACACGCCGCTGCCTGCGACGCCGATGAACACCCCCAGCCCCGAGAAGCCCGCGAAGACCTTGGGGGCTATATCCCAGAAGCTGATGGCGTTGTTGTAGATGATCGGAAGCTGCTCGGTGTAATTCGTCTTGACCCATTCCAGTAAATATGTATAGCCGAAGCCCAGCAGAAAAAACGCGAAAACTGCGGACAAAACCCCGATCAGCATGCCCTCCACCAGAAACGGCATGCGGATGAATGCGTCAGTGGCGCCCACGTACCTCATGATGTTGATTTCCTTGCGGCGATTGAACACGGTGATCTTAATCGTGTTGGTGATGATCACGACCGAAACTGCCACCAGGATCACCACGATGGCCATGCCGGCCACACTGACCGTGCGCTTGAGCCCCGACAGGATGTGGGCCACGTCGGTGACCGCGTTGACCTTGAAGATGCCCTCGGTGCTGCGCAGCTGGGCCACGGTGTCCTCAATTATGGAGGGGTCTTTCAGCCTCAGCACAAAGCTGTCCAGCAGAGGGTTGTCCTCCTCCAGGCCGTCAAAGATGCCTGCGTACTCCTCGTAGGTCTGTTCCTTTGAGCGCTCGAGGGTCTCCTCCTTGGAGACAAATTGGGTCTCGATGATGTTGTCCATGTTGGAAAGCGTCAGCTCCAGCGCATCCACGTCGGAGGGGCCAACCTTTTCGGACAAAAAGGCAACCACCACATTTTGCTGCTCCCAGTACTGCACGATGCTGCTTACATTAAGCGAAAACAGGGTGGCTCCGCCAATTAGCAGCAAGCACGCAACCAATACGCCGATGCACGCAAAGGACATGAGCTTGTTGGCAAACAGGTTGCGCGCGCCCTCTTTAAATAAGTACATGAAATTGTGCGGTTTCATAGCTTTCCCCCTGCCACGTTTTTATGTGCGCTGCGGGGAAAGGCCTGGCTGCCGTCACCCTGGTGGGGCAGGCTCTGCACGCTTAACAGCGTGGGTGCGTTGCGGTCGGAAAAATCCGCCGCCTTCTGCTTGCTGGAAAGGCCCTTGCTGTAGTTTTCCATCAGCTGCTCACCTGTGAACAGTTCGCTGGCGCAGCCGCTCATGCTGTCGGACAGCACCACGCCGCTTTCAATCGTGATCACGCGCTTGTTGAAGTAGGACACCAGCTCGTGCTCGTGGGTGACCATTACAATGGTTGTGCCGGCCTGGGCGTTGATCTCGGCCAGCAGGTCCACGATCTCGAAAGAAAGCTCCGGGTCGATGTTGCCGGTGGGCTCGTCCGCGATGATGATGGCGGGGTTGTTCACAAGCGCACGGGCCAGCGCCACGCGTTGCTGCTCGCCGCCCGATATCTGGTGGGGCAGGCACTTGGCCTTGGAGGCCAAACCCAGCAGGTTTAACACGTAGGGCACGCGCTTGCGGATTTCCTTGCCCACCACGTTGGTCACGCGCAGCGAAAAAGCCACGTTGTCGTAGACCGACATGTTGTCGATGAGGCGGAAGTCCTGGAACACCACGCCCAGGGACCGGCGGAATCTGGGCACGTGGCGCCGCTTCATGCGGCCCAGGTTGTAGCCGTTGACAAAGACAGTGCCGGAGGTCGGCTTTTCTTCCCTCAGCAGCGTTTTGATCAGTGTGGATTTCCCTGCGCCGGAAGAGCCCACCACAAACACAAACTCTCCCTTTTGCACACTCAGACTCACGTTTTTTAGCGCCTGGGTGCCGTTGGGGTACACCTTGGATACATTGGAAAACTCAATCATAGTATCAGTCGCCTCTTAAAGTTTTGGTCCGAATTAGTATTTAACAGGGTCGGACGTGAGGTATTTTTTCACCATCAGCGCCACCTTGAAGATGATGGCGTGATCGAACTCCCGCAGGTCCAGGCCTGTCAGCTTCCTGATTTTCTCCAGACGGTAGACCAGCGTGTTGCGGTGCACAAACAGCTTACGCGACGTTTCGGATACATTCAGGTTGTTTTCAAAGAACTTCTGGATCGTGAACAGGGTTTCCTGGTCCAAGCTCTCGATGGAGCCTTTCTTGAACACCTCGCGCAGGAACATGTCGCACAGGGTGGTGGGGAGCTGATAAATCAGGCGGGCAATGCCAAGGTTGTCGTAGCTGACGATGGCTCTGTCGGTGTCAAAGACCTTGCCCACCTCAAGGGCCACCTGGGACTCCTTAAAGGAGCGCGCCAAATCCTTGACGCCCACAACAGCGGTGCCAATTCCGATCACAACCTTGGTGTAGAACTCACTGCCCAGCGTGTCCACGATAGAGCGCGCCAGCTTTTCCAGGTCCTTGGAGTCGATGCCGGCCTTGATCTCCTTGACCAGCACGATGTCGTTCTCGTTGATATTGAACACAAAGTCTTTCTGCTTGTCAGGGAACAGGTTCTGGATCACGTCGAAAGCCGAGATGTCGTTGGCCGACACAATGCGGATCAGCAGCACCACACGGCTGACATCGGTGTTGAAGTGCAGCTCCCGCGCCTTGACGTAGATGTCCCCCGGCAGGATGTTGTCGAGGATCACGTTCTTGATGAAGTTCGAGCGGTCGTACTTTTCGTCGTAGTACTGTTTGATGCTGGCAAAGGAAATGGCCAGGATGTTGCAGAACTTGATGGCGGTATCGTCGGCACCCTCTACAAAAATGGCGTATTCCGGTTTGTTCAACGCGCCGAAAGGCTTGTAGGTGTAATTGTCCCGGACAAAGATGTCGGAGGTGTCGCTTGTCCCCAGCATGAGATATTCCAGGGTTTCGCCTATTCTGGTCAAGTCGCTGCAAGATATTACAGTGGCCGTTTCATCAATTACCCCGATCACTCTGTCAATCGAGTCCCGCATTTGGTGCACGATACCCTGAAATAGCCTGTTCGACATAATGAATACCCCTCTTTAAAAATAAATTTTCTCTTACAATCTAATATTGCACTGCCGATTATCATGAAATCTATTCTATTTTACATAAAAATTGGCTAATTTGCAACATATATTGCACAAAAATTTATTTAAATTTGAAAATGTCACTCATTTATATTACTATTTGTAGTATCGTGGCGAATTATTTGTAAAATCAACATCTTTTATCATACACTATCGGCGCTATAAATGTGTGAACAAAGCTTTAAATGACAAATTGCCTGCGCATTTTTCCCAATTTTACATCTGTGAGGACACTTCCACCAGTTTTGGGAAAGTGTGGCAACTATTAAAGTGCCAAATTAACCGGAAATTCCTGCGTCCGGCCGCAAAAAAAATCGCCTTGTGCAATATTTTCCATTCGCTTAGGAATCGTTACGGAATAAACTTAACAGCTTGACTGGTTAGATTGCTGCAGAATGCGCGCTACCTCGGCCGCATCCAGCGGGCGCGCCTGGCCCGGCCGCAGCGACGCATCCAGCTCCAGGCCGCCGATGCGGGTCCTCTTCAGCGCCGCCACCCGCGCACCGTGGCGCGCGAACATGCGCTTGACCTGGTGGTACATGCCCTCGTGGATCGTGAGCGCAAACAGCAGGCCCGCCTTCAGCTCCAGAAGCTGCGCGGGCGAGGTGCGCTCGCCCTCCCCCAGGTCCATACCCCGGGCAAAATCGGCCGCGGCGGCGGCGAAATCCACCGGAGATTCCAGCGACACCAGGTAGGTTTTGGGCACATGGTTTGCCGGGGCCAGCATTCTGTGGGCGAGCACGCCGTCGTTGGTGATCAGCACGAAGCCCTCGGTGTCCTTGTCCAGACGGCCGGCCGGGAACAGGCCCTTGCGGTGCAGCTGGGGCGGCAGGAGCTCCAGCACCGTTTCGCTCAGATTGTCCCTGGTGGCGCAGACCACGCCGGCGGGCTTGTTGAGCATAATGTATGCCAGCGGCTCCAGGTCCAGGGCGGCGCCGTTGGCGGTGACCCGGTCCCCGGCGGCGCATTTGTGGTCAAGTGTCTGCACGGCCGCGCCGTTTACCAGCACCGCACCTTGGCGGATCATGGCCCTGGCATCCCTGCGGCTCACGCACAGGCGGTTGGCCACCAGCTTGTCCAAGCGCTCCACCGCGCCACCTCCTCTTTTCCATATCTTTCGGCAAAATCACAAAATCTGCATTCCACATTATTATGTGCTTTCTTCTTGCGCCAGGCAGAAAGCACTTGTCTTCGCGAAAGAAAAGGCCGCCATCAGGCCAATGTCATTAACTTGTGTAAGTATAAACAAATATAAAATATAGAACATATACTGATATAGGAGGTATGCATATGAATCTTTCTGTATTGCTGCCTTACGTCAGCATTGCAATAGCCATAGCGACTTTTTTCATTGGGCGTTTGGCCAGCAGCCACACCGCCGGGAAAGAGACCGGTAGTCTAAGAACTGATGTGGAGTATATTAAAGAAAGTATTGAACGTGTTGAGCAGCGATTTGCCGATGATGTAAACCGGCTGGAAGGTCGGGCGGACGAAATCAGTGCGCAAATTAACAGTCTTGCAGGCATTGCCTCAGCTGCAAATTCAGCGGCAAATTGCGCTCATCAGCGCATAGATGAACATTTGACCCGTGAACACGGTATGCATATAGCAATGCGAAAATAAGACAAACAAGGGATATAGGGTAGGGGTTAAATCTGCCAGATTCCATCTGCCCACAGGCGGCAGGGTCAGCTATGCCCTGCTGCTTCAATTTGTTTACTTCGGCATAGGCCGTTATTAAATGAATTTTATTTTTGGAGGCCATAAAAATGATTGATCTGACACCGCTTTTCCAGGCCCTAATTGCGCTCGTCGCCACGCTGATCACCGTCTATGCCATCCCCTATATCAAAAGCAAGACCGGCAACGACAAGCTGGAACGGATGAAAGCATGGGCCGAGATCGGCGTTAAGGCTGCCGAGCAGATTTATGGTGGCCCTGGCAATTGCAAGGAAAAAAAAGCATATGTGCTGGACTTCCTGAAAAAACACGGTTACACCGTGGATATTGAAGAGTTGGAAGCGCTGATCGAGTCCGCTGTGAATAACATGAAGTGTGAACAAAGTTTCCCAATCAAAAAAGAGGTTGAAAACAATGTCTAAAATTATTATCCTCGACGCCGGGCACGGCGGTACCGACCCCGGAGCAACCAACGGCAGCCTCTATGAAAGCAACCACACCCTAAAGTTATCCCAGGCAGTCCAGAAGCTGTTGATTGCCCAAGAGCTTACCGTTTTGATGACACGAACCGGTGACACCTATGTGTCCCTGGCAAATCGAGTCGCCGCGGCCAATAAAGCAGGAGCTGATCTGTTTGTTTCCTTGCACCGCAACAGCCACAGCAACGCTGCGGCCAACGGCGTGGAGATATGGATATATAGCACCGCCGGCGCTATTGACGAAGCTGCCGCCGGGGCGGTGTTGGAGCAGCTGTCCGCTGTGGGTATCCAGAGCAATCGGGGCATCAAAAAGGGCAACTACCACGTACTCCGGGAAAGCAACATGACTTCTATGCTGGTGGAGCTGGGCTTTATCTCCAATATCATCGACAATCAGCTCTTTGACAAGCATTTTGATGCTTATGCCGAGGCTATCGCAAAAGGCGTCTGCAGTGCGATGGGGGTCGTTTACCAGACCGACAACACCGCAACGCAGAGCGATGTTCTGTACCGGGTCCAAGTGGGTGCATTCCGCATCAAGCAAAACGCGGACGCGTTTCTGGAGACGGTCAAGCAGATGGGCTTGGATGCTTTTCTGGTGCAGGTGGATACCGCAAAACCGGAATGAAACAATCAACCCGGCCTGCCTTTCGGTAGGCCGGGTTGTGGATCATTTTTCTAGGGGGCCGCCTTTCTGTTTCATTGTGCTTCTATATGCATGGACAGGATAAATGCGTCAAATAACTTTTCAAAAACCTCCTGAGCCTCCGGCGTGACGGCGCCGTCACATTCTATATCGTACAGCAGTGCCAAATACAGTAACTTCAGCGGCTGATTGCATAACACTGCTTGTAGCGTAGCGAACACAAATAACGGCATCCGCATTTAATTGCTTCGCATCCTCAATCATTCTTTCTGTGGCGATTTCTCTGGCCTTATCCATCATTTCAGTATAGGAAGTCAATTCACCTCCCACCAGTGTTTTGAAACTGTTCATAATGTCCTTTCCCGCATGAACCGTTTGAATGCAGGAGCCTTTAACCAGTTTAATGGTTTCCAACTCATGCCCTGTTATAAAATCTGTTGTAACAATAACCACTTAATGTCCCTCCTCGAAATATTATTAAATTTTAGAACCTGTATTCACAAGTGTTTAAGCAGGGTGTTTTCCGGATTATTATTCCGTTTGCCATAATAGACCTGTCGCTTCCCACAGAACGGCGAAAAAAGCGGCCGAAAGCGCCCTCCGTCGCTGGCCGGCCGCTTTACAACCGCCGCGAAAAATGGCATACTGAGATCACGAAATGATGGAGCGGAGGGAACCTGCATGACAGAGCTACAAACCCTGCGGAATTATATCAAAAAAAGCGAGTCCATTGTGTTTTTCGGCGGTGCGGGTGTCTCGACCGAAAGCGGCATCCCCGACTTTCGCAGCGTCGACGGCATCTACAACCAAGTGTATTCCCACCCACCCGAGGCCATGCTGTCCCACAGCTTTTTTGTCCGTCATCCGGAGGAGTTCTTCCGGTTTTACAAAGAAAAGCTGCTGACGCCGGGCGCAAAACCCAACAAGGCCCATCTGGCGCTGGCCGCGCTGGAGCGGCGGGGCAGGCTAAAGGCCGTAATCACCCAGAACATCGACGGCCTGCACCAGCTGGCCGGCAGTGAAACGGTGCTGGAGCTCCACGGCAGCGTGCACCGCAACTACTGCATGGAGTGCGGAAAGACCTACCCGGTCTCGGCGGTTGTGCAGAGCAGCGGCGCGCCCGCCTGCGCATGCGGCGGGATGATCCGGCCCGACGTGGTGCTGTACGAAGAGGCACTGGACCAGAACACCCTTGAAAGAGCCGTGGCGTTCATCCGGCAGGCCGACATGCTGATTATTGGCGGAACCTCGCTGGCCGTTTACCCGGCCGCGGGGCTTGTGTCCTATTACGGTGGAGACAGGCTTGTGCTGATCAACAAGGACTCCACCCCTATGGACAGCAGGTGCGATCTTGTGATCCACGGCAGCATCGGCGAGACCCTGGACACCGCCCTGCACTAAGAACCTGCATTCATAGATTACAAATCGCCGCCGATACGCGTTTGTCAGCTTCTGCGCAGGTACTGTCCCCGGCCCTTGTCGCCGGAAAAAACACCGCTCTCCACAATGATCTCGCCCCGGGATATGGTCATCACGGGGGCGCCCTGGAGCTCGATGCCCTCATAGGGGGTGTAATCCACGTGCTCGTGCAGCGATTGGGCGGCGACGATCCACCGGATGTTCGGGTCACACAGCACCAGGTCCGCGTCGGCCCCCGGGAGGATATCCCCCTTGCGCGGCGCAAGCCCCATGAGCTGGGCGGGCCGCGTGCAGCAGAGCCGCACAACCTCGGGCAGCGTGAGCCGCCCCTTGGAAAAGCCCTCGGAAAACAGCAGCGCCAGCCGCGCCTCCACCCCCGGCACGCCGTTGGGACACCTTGTGAAGTCTTTCGCGCCGCGCTGCTTTTGGGTGGCGAAGAAGAAAGGGCAGTGATCGGTGGCAACGGTATCAATCTCCGCGGACAGAAGCCCTTTCCACAGCGCGTCCATGTCGGCAGGACCGCGCAGCGGTGGACTCATGATGTACTTGAGGCCCTCTTGGTCATCCTGATACAGCGCGTCGTCCAGCAGCAGGTACTGGGGGCAGGTTTCGGCAAACAGGTTGCGCTGCCCGCCCTGCCTGGCGAGCCGGATCGCCCCCAGCCCCAGCGCTGTGGACAGGTGCACGATGTACAGCTTCGGCTCGCCAGCCATTTTGGCCAGCATGGCCATGCGGAACACGGCCTCCGCTTCGCACTGCGCCGGTCTGCTGAGCGGATGGAAGCGCGGCGCTTTCTCACCCCGGGCCACAAGGGATTCCCGCAGGAATCGGATTGACGCGTCGTTTTCACAGTGCACACACACCACCATGTTCAGCTCCTGGGCGCGGCGCAGCACGGCCAGCACCGCGTCGTCCTCCAGCCTGTAGTCGTAGGTCAGGTAGAGCTTGACGCTGGATATCCCCTGCCGGTCCCGCAGGGCGGCCATGCCGGTGAGTACCTCGTCGTTCACGTGCTGTACCACACCGTGAAAGCCGTAATCGATCACGGCGTGGCGGGCCAGCTCGCGGTAGACCTCGGCCTGATGAGTCAGCCGGCAACCCGCCGGCCCGAAAGCCATGTGGTCCACCACCGTTGTGGTGCCGCCGCAGGCCGCCGCCACGCTGCCGGTGTAGAAGTCGTCCGAGGCGCGATCAAAGCCCACATCCAAATCAAAGTGGGTGTGCACATCCACGCCGCCGGGCAGCAGGTACAGGCCGCCCGCATCGATCGTGCGGACGCCCGGCGCGCGGATGCCCGGCTCCACCCGCGCGATCCTGTCGCCCTCAATCAGCAGGTCTGCGTCAAGCACCTTGGTGCTGGTGGCGATTTTGGCGTTTTTGATCAGCAGTCCCACATGCTCACTTCCCCTTGCTGTAATAGGTGTTCTTCATTGGCAGCTTACGGCGCTCCGCGCCGTCCAGGGCGTAGTAGGCGCCCGCCACGGCCGGCGCCGTCGGGATGGTGGCCAGCTCCCCCACGCCTTTTACCCCATAGGCAAAGGGCCCGGTGGCCTCGTTTCGCAGCAGCATAATCCGCATGGGGGGCACCTCGGTGGCGCGGAACAGCCCCAGCGTGCCGTAGGAAGCCTTGGGGTAGCCGCCCTCCAGTGGGTAGTCCTCAGTCAGGGCATAGCCCAGACCCATCACAATGCCGCCCTCAATCTGCCCCTCGGCGGATTTCGGGTTCACGATGCGCCCTGCGTCGTAGGCGGCCACAACATTTTCGATTTTGCCCTCCTTATCCAGAACAACCACCTCGGCCGCGTAGCCGTAGCCCACATGGCTGACCGGAAACTCTTTTTCGCTGCCCATGGGGTCGGTCTCGGCCAGATATTCTCCGTAGAACTCCCTGCCCTCCAGCTCCGCCAGGGCGCGGCCCGCGGCCAGCTCATCCCGCAGCAGCCGGGCCGCGCGGCGGGTGGACTCCCCGGTCAGCAGCGTCTGGCGGGAGGCAGTGGTGGTTCCCGCGTTGGGCGTGCGGCGGGTATCGGGGGGCTCCGCCACGATCAGCTCCGGCGGCAGCCCCAGCGTTTCGCACGCCACCTGTGTGCACACGGTGGCCATGCCCTGGCCGATACAGGCGGCGCTGGTGCGCACATGCACCTTGCCCTGCTCCACCGAGATGATGCAGCGGCTGGTGTCGGGCACACCCACGCCCAGCCCGCTGTTCTTGAAAGAGCTGGCGATACCCGCTATCTCCGCCTGCTCGTATGTCTGCTTGACCGCAAGCAGGCAGCGCTCCAGCGCGGTGGTGTTGTCGGCGATCTGGCCGTTGGGCAGCACCTGCCCGGGGTGGATCGCGTTGCGGTAGCGGATTTCCCATGGGGAAATACCCACCAGCTTGGCCAGCAGGTTCAGGTTACATTCGGCGGCGAAAGCGGACTGGGTCACGCCGAAGCCGCGGAACGCCCCGGCAGGCGGGTTGTTGGTGTAGACAGCCTTGCCGTCAATGTCCACGTTCTGGTAGTTGTAGGGCCCCGCCGCGTGGGTGCAGGCCCGTTGCAGCACCGGTCCCCCCAGGGACGCATAGGCGCCTGTGTCCGACACGATGGTCGCCCTCATGGCGGTGAGTATGCCGTTCTCGTCGCAGCCGGTGGTGAAATCCATCTCCATGGCGTGGCGCTTGGGGTGGATCATAATGCTCTCCGCCCGGCTCAGCAGCACCTTGACAGGCCGCTTCACGCACCAGGCGGCCAGCGCCGCGTGGTGCTGCACGCTCATGTCCTCCTTGCCGCCAAAGCCGCCGCCCACCAAGCAGGACGTGACGTGGATTTTGCCCGGCTCCACGCCCAGCATGGCGGAGACCTCCCTCTGCTCGTCGTAGATCGACTGCCCGCCCGTGTACAGGTGCAGGCCATCCTCCCCCTCCGGCATGGCGATGGCGCACTCGGGCTCCATAAACGCGTGCTCGGTAAATGGCACCGAGTAGTGGCGGGTGACCACGTGCCTGGAGTTTTTCAGCGCCTGATCCGCGTCGCCGCGCAAAAGGCTCACGTGGGCCAGCAGATTGCCCCCTTCATGCAGCGCGGGCGCGCCGTCGTCCAGCGCCTGCCCGGGGCTGGTGAGGGGCTCCAGCACCTGGTACTCCACCTTGATCAGGTCCTTTATCCGCGCCAGCGACTCCTTGCTTTCAGATACGGCCAGCGCCACCGCGTCCCCCACATAACGCGTGATGTCCCCCTTGGCGATCATCACGTCCCAGTCCTGCTTCAGGTGGCCGATCTTCCGCTTGCCCGGCACATCGGCAGCCGTGAGCACGGCCACGCAGTCGGAGTGGGCCATGGCGGCGGAGGTGTCGATCTCCAGCACCCGCGCCCGCGGATGGGCGGTGCGCAGGGCCGACGCGTACAGCATGCCCTCCACGGCCATGTCGTCGGTGAAGCTGCCGGTACCCAGCGTCTTCTCCGCGGCGTCCAGCCGGTGGAGGTCCTCCCCCAGCAAGCCGGTGAACGATCTGTGGGGGATTGGCGCGCTTTCCCGCAGCATGTCCGCGGCCAGCTTCACGGCTTGCTCGATCTTCACGTAGCCGGTGCAGCGGCAGATATTACCGCGCAGCGCCTTTTTGATGTCCTGAGGCGACGGGTCCGGGATCCGGTCGACCAGCGCCTTTGCGCTGATCACCATACCGGGGATGCAGAAGCCGCACTGCACCGCGCCACACTCGGCAAAGGCGAACGCAAACACATCCTTTTCCCGCTGGCTCAGCCCTTCCACCGTGACGATGCTCTTGCCGCTGAGCTTTTCCAGCGTGCCAAGACAGGCGCGTGTCGCCTTGCCGTCCACCAGCACCATACAGGCGCCGCAAGCCCCCGCGCCGCACCCGTTTTTCACCGAGGTCAGCGCCAGGTCGTCCCGCAGAAAGTCCAGCAGCTTCTTGTTCTGCTCAGAGTGCTCCAGCTTTGCGTTCACGGTCACGGTATACATCTAGTACCCCTCATTTCCGCTAAAATCATTGTGTCAACTTTCGCTTTTCCACAGTCATCTCCACCGCGTTTAGGATTTTCTGATAGCCGGTGCAGCGGCAGAGGTTGCCGGAAAGCCCCCGGCGAATCTCCGCGCGGGTGGGCTCCGGGTTGTTTTTCAGCAGCGTGGTGGTGGCCACAACAAGGCCGGGTGTGCAGAAGCCGCACTGCACCGCGCCGCTGTCGATGTAGCTGCGTTGCACGTCGGATAGGGCCCCGTCGGCTTCCGCGACGCCCTCGATGGTGGTGATGCTTTTGCCGTCGGCCCACACGGCCAGGTAAATACAGGAATCCACCACCTGGCCGTCCACCTCCACCGTGCAGGCGCCGCATTCGCCCACGGCGCAGCCCATTTTGGCGCCGGTGAGCTGCAGCTGGCCGCGCAGCAGCTCCAGCAGCGAACTGCGCACGTCCACCACCAGATGGTGCTCTGTGCCGTTTACTGTGACCTGTATGAGCTTATGCACGACTGCTCCCCCTTTCCAGCGCGATGCCAATGGCCCTGGCCGGCAGCTCTTGAATCAGCTGTTCGCGGAACAGTTTGGAGCCGCGCCAGCTGTCCCGGGCGCTGGTGTCCCGCAGGCACTGTCCGCCAATCTTCTCCAGGCTCGGGCGGTCGGTGGCCTTGCCCCTTGCATAGGTCTCGGCGGTCCTTGCCCGCAGCGGAGTGGGACCCGCCACGCCGAAAGCGACGCGCAGGTCCTCGATGACTTCCCCTTTCGGGTCGGTTTTGAGCCAGACAGCGCAGCCCAGCGTGGAGATGTCCATGGCGCGCCGCTGCGCGAATTTAATGTAATGGCCCCTGTAGCCCTCGTAGTCGCATTTTTTGATTTTAACGGCCACCAGCAGGTCGTCCTGGTTCAGCACAACCTTGCCGGGACCGGTGTAGAACTCCGTAATGGGAATTTCCCGCCTGCCCCGGGGGCTTTCCAGCACCAACAGCGCCCCGTAGGTGAACAGGGCGGGCGCGGTGTCGGCCGAGGTGGCCCCGTTGCAAATGTTGCCACCCACGGTGCCGCAGTTGCGCACCTGGGGGCCGCCCACACTGCCTGCCGCCACCGAAAGGGAAGCCAGGCTCCGCCGGATCAGCGGATGGTTTTCCACCGCGGTAAAGCTGCAGGCGCTGCCGATCAGGATATCCCCGCTCTTATCCATATGGATTTCCCTCAGCTCCGGGATGCGGGTGATGCCCACCAGGTCCTTGCCGACAAATTTGCCGCTGCGCTCCCGCAGGCGAATCAGCACGTCGGTGCCGCCCGCGATAATCCTGGCGTTTGGATTGCCCGCCAGATGGTTCACGGCGTCCCGGATGCCGGTCGCCTCGTAGTAATCCTTAAAATCATACATCATGCCAACCCCCTTAAACCTTGCCCGCCGCGCGGCAGGCCTGGAAGACCCGCTGTGGCGACAACGGCAGGGCGTTAAATTCCACGCCGGTGGCGTGGACCACCGCGTTGCGAATCGCCGCCGCCGGCGAACAGAGCGGAGGCTCGCCCAAGCCCTTGTTTCCGTAGGGGCCCAGCGGATCCTCCTCCTCCACGAACAGGCAGTCCAGGTCGGGCATATCCATGAAGGTGGGCATCTTGTAGTCCAGCAGGTTGTTGTTCAGGGGCTTGCCGGTTTTGGGATCGTATTTCAGGTCCTCGCCGATGGCGTAGCCCACGCCCATGCCCATGCCGCCCTCCACCTGGCCCGAGGCCAGCAGCGGGTTCAGGATGGTACCTGAATCGTGCGCGTTCAGGATGCTCAGAATATTGATGCGGCCGGTCTTCATGTCCACCTCCACCTCCGCGAAAGTGGCGCCCATGGGGTAGGAGTTGTCGTGGCAGTTGATGGATGCGCTGGCCGTGATGCACCCGGCCTGGTCCCAGTCATAGTATGTCTTCAGCGCCAGGTCGGCCAGCGTGGTGATGATGCTGCCGTCAAACCGGAAGACGATGTTGCCGTCCCGGATGTCCAGATGCTCCGGCTCGAAGTCGTGGAACTTCTTGGCGGCCTCCAGTATTTTTTCCCGCAATTCGGAGGCCGCTTTTTTCACGGCCATGCCCGAGACATAGGACTGGCGGGAGGCGTAAGCCCCCGGGTCAAAAGGGGCGATGTCGGTGTCGGTGTCGGGGTCCGCGATCACGTTTTCATAAGGGATGCCGATGGTCTCGGCCGCCATCTGGCTGAGCACGGTGTCCGCCCCCTGGCCGATCTCTGTGGCCCCCACCAGCAGCTTGACCGTGCCGTCCTGATTCAGGATCAGGTGACAGCCGGCCACCTCCAACCCCTTGGGGTACACGCCGGTTGCGTAGGAAAACGCAGCCAGGCCCACACCCCTGCGGAAGCCGGAGGCCCCCTGCTCCAGATTGAAGCGTTGGGCGGCCTCTTTCTTTTTGTCGAAATCGAAAGCCCTTTGCCCTTCGGTCAGGCAGTCGCCCACCTTGTTTGTATGCTGCACGATCTCATTGATGGGGTTCAGCGAGCCTGGCGGCATCAGATTGTCCAGCCGGAATTTGACAGGGTCAAAGCCCAGCTCATCGCACACTTTTTCCACCATGCACTCGGTGGAAAATGTCACCTGGGGCCCGCCGTAGCCGCGCATGGCCCCCGCCGTGGCCGTATTGGTGTACACGGTGGTGGAGTGGTAGCGCAGGTTCGGAATCCGGTACAGCGCCGCGATGGCGCCCGCTCCCTTAACCACGATGGAGTGCCCGTGAGAGGCGTAGGCCCCGTTGTTGGAGATGGCTCGCACATCGGCGGCCACGATCCTGCCCTGCTTGGAAACGCCCAGCTTGTACTGATAGGAGATACTGTGGCGCGTGCGGGTGTAGGCCATGCTCTCCTCCCGCTCCAGATGCAGCATGACTGGCCGGCCAGCCACCGCCATGCTCATGGCCACCGCCAGCGGCTCCACCGTGACCTCCTGCTTGTTGCCGAAGCCGCCGCCCAGGAAAGGCTTGATCACCCGGAATTTGCCCCAGGGCATATCAAGAGCCTGTCCCAGCACCCTGCGGCAGATGTGGGGAATCTGGGTGGAGGACACACAGACCCAGCGCCTGTCGCTGTCCTGGTAGGCATATGCCACCTGGCTCTCCATGTGGCAATGCTGCACGACCTGGGTCTTGTACTCGTCCTCGAAGATGTAGTCGGCCTCGAAGAAGCCCTTGTCCACGTCCCCCACCACGGACGTTGTGTCCGCGATGATATTGCGGGTGCCCTCGTGGATTTCCACGGCACCCTCGGCCATGGCCTCCTCGGCGGTCAGGTAGAACGGGTACTCCTCATACTCCACCCTGATCTTTTCCACCGCGATTTCGGCGGCCAGCTCGGTTTCGGCGATCACGGCCGCAATCTCGTCCCCGTACAGGCGCACATGCCTTGTGAGCAGGTTGCGGTCGTAGATGTCCCGGCCTTTCTCAGTCAGCGCATGGGGATGCCCCGCCGTCGGGAATTTTTTGTCGGGCAGATCGTCCGGCGTAAGTACCTTGAGGACGCCGGGCACGCTCAGCGCGCCGGAAATATCCAGGCTCTTCACCACGCCGTGGGCGATGGCGGCACGGCAAATCTTGCCGTGGCACAGGTTTTTCACCGGGATATCAGCGGTATAATCCGCCTTGCCTGTCACTTTCGCCACGGCATCCCAGCGCACCACACTCTTGCCAATGACGGAATGGGCCATACACGCTCCCCCTTTTACAAATAGTAGGAATACTGCTCTTCCACGGCGCGGATCATGCTTCTGAATCCGGCTGGCATGGCGGCGTCCGCCGCCGCGCAGGTGGTTACCGACCCGTCCGTTAACTTTATTCTATACTGTCCTCCGCCCAAATGCAAGAAGCCTTTGTTCTCGCTGTCGGCAAAGTCCTGCTCGGTCCAGAAGAGCGTGAGCTTATCCTTGTAGGGGTTTCCGGTGTGGGGGCAAAACACGCCGCAGTTGCCGCACTCGTTGCACATGCCGTCCAGATGCAGAATCTGATGGCGGTCCGAGAAGCCCGGTGTTATAACACGCACATTGGCCCGGTTGGGGCACACGTCGCAGCATATCTCGCAGATCTGGTCGCAGCCCAAGCAACGCAGCGCGTCCCGGTCGTCCAGGCTGGACGCGCAGAGCACACCCTTGCGCGCGTACAAGATCCCCTCGTCCTGGGGCAGCGACACCCGGGTGAAGTCATTCGGCAGCCCAAGCTTGCTGAGAATGTCGATCGCAGCCTCTTTGGCGTCGGCCACCGCCCGCACGATGGTGGCGGCGCCCCTGCGACAATCCCCCGCCACATAGACGTTATCCACCGAGCTCTCGTGGGCGGCGCTCAGCACGGGCCGGCCCCATTGATCCAGCGCCAGGCCGTTCTTCTCAAAGAGTGCGGTATCCACCCGGGCGCCTACTGCGGAGATCACGGCATCGAAGTGGAGCTCGCGCTGCTCGCCGGTGGGCTCCACGCCGCGGCGGCCCGAGGCATCCCAGTCGCCCAGTCGCATCCTTTCGCACACAAGCGCGCCTCCATCGTAGCTGACCGGCCCCAGCAGCTCCAGCAGCTCCACGCCGTCACCCAGGGCCATACGAATCTCCTCCGGCTCGGCGGGCATAAAGTCTTTGGTGCGGCGGTACACGATGGTTACTTTTTCCACGCCGGGGGCGCGTTTGGCCGCCCGGGCGCAGTCCATGGCCACATCGCCGCCGCCCAGCACCGCCACAGTCCTGCCCAGCGGCACCTTGCAGTCCTTGCGCTTGGATTCCTGCAAAAATTCCAGCGCGTTCAGCAGCTCATCGCCGCCCTGCTTCACCGGGACAGCACCCTCCTTCCATGCGCCGGTAGCGATGACCACAAAGTCGTATTCCCGCCGCAGCGCCGCCACATCGTAGCCCGGACCCACGCCAAACTGAAAGCGCACCTCCATTTTTTCGGCCATGCGGAAGTCGCGGCCAATGGCTTGCCCCGGGATGCGGAACGCGGGGATCACATGTTCCACCACGCCCAAGGGGCGGTCCTTTTGCTCCAGCACCGTGGCGTCCACGCCGTTTCTGCGCAGGAACAGGCCCGCGGACACGCCGGCCGGCCCCGCGCCGATCACCGCCGCCTTTTTCCCGGTTTTCAGGGCGGGGGGCTCCAGCGCCGCGATGTAGCTTTCCTGGGCGGCCTCGGCGGCCAGCCGCTTGGCTCCGCGAATTTCCAGCGGGCTGTCGTAGTCCAGGCGGGTGCACTTTGCCTGACATGCGTGGTTGCAAATTTCCCCGGTAATGCTCGGCAGCGCGTTGTCGATGGCAATGACCTGGAACGCCTTGTCGTGCGCCCCCTTGGCCACCAGACTCAGATACTCGGGGATCTGCTGGTGGATCGGGCAGCCGCCCTCCTTGCAGGGGGCCTTGAAGCAGTCGAACAGCGGCAACACGGAGTCGGTCTTGCGGGAGGCCGTTTCCCGCTTTTCCTTGCGGTGATTTTCGTCGTTTACCACATCCTCGGCCAGGGCCTTGATGGCGGCGGTGTCCACGCCGCTCCACTCCGGCCTCATCAGCGGCTCCAGCAGCTCCGCCAGCTGCTTTAAGCGCTCGTAGCCGCCGGGCTTTAGGATCGTGGTTGCCACCGTGATAGGCTGGATGCCGGCCGCAAACAGCTTTTGGATGTTGAACGCGTCCGCGCCGCCGGAGTAGGAGATGGGCAGCCTGCCGTCAAACTGCTGCGAGAGCTTGTTTGCCACACTCAGGCTCAGCGGGTACAGGGCCCGGCCCGACATGTACATCTCCTCGCCCGGCAGCTCGCCGCGCTTGATCTTCACCGGGAAAGTGTTGGTGATCTTCACGCCGAAAGCCAGCTTCCGCTCCGCCGCGTAGGCCATCAGACGCTCCAGCATGGACACCGCGTCGGCGTATTGCAGATCGTTTTTGAAGTGGTGGTCGTCGAAAGACAGATAGCCGTAGCCCATTTCGTCCAGAATGCCCCTGGCGAAATCATAGCCCAGCAGCGTTGGGTTGCATTTGACATAGGTGTGCACGTTCTTCTCGTCCAGCAGGTACTTGGCGATGCGCTCAATTTCATCGGGCGGGCAGCCATGCAGCGTGGATAGCGTGATCGACGAGCAGATTCGCGGGGAAACGGCGGCCAGGTCCGCTTCGCCGAAGCTGGTGAAGCGGTGCAGGTTCGCGCGCAGCCAATCGGTGCAGCTCCTCCAGATATCGGTCCGCGAAGCGTCCTTCATGTCCTCGATATAGCGGTCGATCTTGGGGGATTTGATGCCCTCCAGGTCGTAGCCCACACTCATGTTGTAGGCAAAATCCCGCCGATCCCCGAGGCCGAGCTCCCTGGCCAGCACGTGAACGGCAAACCAGCCCTTGACGTATTCGTCAAAGGCGTCGGGCACCGTCAGCTCGGTGGACCATTCCACATTGTAGCCCTCGTCCTGCGCGTTGATGCAGGGACGGGGCACGCATCTGCGGAGCTCCTCGCCGTCCATGACCTGCACAGTCTTCAGCTCGATAAACCGGCTGCCCGCCAAATAGGCAGCCACGATGTTCTGGGCCAGCTGTGCGTTTGGGCCCGCGGCGGGGCCCAGCGGGGACGCCAGCACGTCCCCGCACACCGCCACCGAAGAGCCGGATTCATTTTTGTAAAATTTTCTCACCCCAAAGACCGTGCCCTGCTCCCGATACTCCCGCAGCGCCCAGTCCATCAGTTTGTCGAAAGGGATCATCGTCATTTTTTCGCCCATCGGTGAACAGCCTCCCTTTTATGCTTCAGTTTTGTTCCTTGGCAGGATCAGATTGAGCAGGATCGCAACCAGCGTGGCGATTACCACCGAGGAGGACCCGAACACGGTGCCCACCCAAACGGGGAATCCCCCCAGGCTCCCCTGCACCGAGGTCACGCCCACGCCCAGCGCCACCGCCAGCCCCACCACCGCGGTGTTGCGCGGTGTAAGCGGCTCGGAGGTGATCATGCGGATACCGGTCATGGTGATCATGGCAAACACCGAGATAGTGGCGCCGCCGATCACGCACTGGGGGATGGTGGTCAGCACCGCGGCAAACTTGGGTATAAAGCCCGCCACCAGCAGCACCAGCGCCGCAAAGGCAAACACCAGCCGGTTCACTACCCGATTCACTGTAACAATGCCCACGTTCTGGCTGTAGGTGGCGGTGGGCAGTCCCCCGAAAAAGGCGCTGACCACGCTGACGATGCCGCTGGCCATGATGCCGCCGGAAAGCTCCTTGTCGGTGGGCTGCCGGTCCATGCCGCCCAGCGTGGTGGAAGAGAAGTCGCCGATTGCCTGCACGGCGTTGACCACAAACATGATCACCATGGAGATGATGGCGCTGATCTCGAACTTGATGCCGAAGTGCAGGGGCATGATCAGCTGGAACCAATTCGCATCCCTGGCCGAGTCAAAGGACACCATGCCCATCGCCAGGGCCAGCACATACCCCACGACCATGCCCAGCAGAATCGAAGCCAGCTTGGTAAAGCCCTTGGTGAAGTAGTTGCAGAACACCACCACGCCGAAAGTGATCAGCGCCACCAGCCAGTTCTGCCAGGAGCCAAAGCTGTCGCTGCCCGCGCCGCCCGCCATGTACCGCACTGCGGTGGGGTACAGCGAAAGGCCGATCGTGAAGATCACGGTGCCGGTGACAACCGACGGGAACAACGCCCGCAGCTGCTTTACAAACAGGCCCACCACAAACGCGGCAATCCCCCCCGTGATCTGGGCGCCTAATATCGTGGCGATGCCGAACTGACCGCCGATGGACAGCAGCGTGGGCACATAGGCAAAGCTGATGCCGATAATCACCGGCAGAGACGACCCGATGGGGCCGATCTTGTACAACTGCAGCAGTGTGGCAAGCGCAGAAACCACCAGCGACACCTGCACCAGAATGGTTTTGTCCGCGGCGCCCAGCTCACAAATATTCGCCACCAGAATGGCGGGGGTCACCACGCCCACAATCGCCGCCACCACATGCTGCAACCCCAGGGGGATTATTTCGCCGACAGGCGGCTTTGCCGTGTACTCAAATAGCGCGGCACTCATTCTGCTCGCGGTCTGCTCTTTCATGCTCAACACCTCACATAGTTATTTGTATACGCCTCCAAAAATCGGCCGAGAGCTCTCTGGATCTGGCAAGTATCTCCTTGTCGTCCACGGGCTGGATCTTGCGGTCGCGCATCACAAAACGGCCGTTAATCATGGTGTCGGTCACGCTGCGGCCGGTCATGCCGAACAAAATGTGGCTGCTCTGGTTGCCGCCGGTCATCGGTGTGTGGGGGTCGTAATCCACCACGATGATGTCCGCGTACGCCCCGGCCTCCAGCACGCCCAGGGGCTTTTCGAAGAACCGGCCCGCAATGGCTGCATTGTTTGCAAACAGCATCTGGGGCACCTCGGCCCACGCCACGCTGGGGTCGCACAGGTTGTGCTTGTGCAGGATGGCCGCCACTTTCATGGACTCAAGCATGTCGGCGGTGTATCCATCGGTGCCCAGCCCCACCAAAAGGCCTCTCTCCAGCATGGGCAGCACCGCCGCGCAGCCAACCGCGTTGCCCATGTTGGATTCGGGGTTGTGCACCACCATGGTGCCCGTGTCCCTTAAAATGTCCATTTCGCGGCCGTTGATGTGGATGCAGTGCACCGCGATGGACTTTTCGCCCAGCACGCCCGCATCGAACAGGCGCTCCACCACCCGCTTGCCGTACCTGGCCAGGGAATCCTGCAGGTCCGCGAAGCCCTCGGCGGTGTGCACGTGAAAGCCCGCCTTGCCGCCGCCCATGGCGGCCACGCACTTCTCCAGCGTTCTGTCGGACAATGTGAACGCCGCGTGCAGACCGAACATGCCTTTGACCATGTCGCTGTCGTCCTTGGCAGCGCGGGCGATGAAATCGGCGTTCTCTTTGATGGCGGCGTCGCAGACCGCCTCGCCGTCCCGGTCCGACACCTCGTAGCACAAGCTTGCGCGCACACCCAGCTCCTTGGCCACATCCATGATCACGTCCAGGCTGCCGGCGACGGCCCCCTGGCTGGCGTGGTGGTCGAACACGGTAGTCACGCCGCTTTTGACACACTCCAGGTAGGTGGCGTAGGCGCTGTATCTCACGTCCTCCAGGCTCAGGATCTTGTCCATGCGCCACCACAGGTTCTCCAGAATCTCCGAAAAGCTCTTGTTTGGCCTTGGCTGATCCAGCACCATGCCCCTGGCGAAAGCGCTGTAGATGTGCATGTGCGTGTTGATCAGGCCGGGCATAATCACCTTGCCGCCCGCGTCCACAAACATCGCCTGCGGATATTGCCGCTTCAGGCCGGCGGTATCCCCCACCGCCCTGATCAGGTTGTCCTCCACCGCAACGCACCCGTTTTCAATCAGCGGGTTCGCCGCGCTCTGGGTCAATACTCTTCCGTTGCCGATCAGGATCATCCTGTCACCCGTCCTTTTAAAATATGAGGTCATCTGCTACCGGTCGCTGATGATGGTGCCCGTCCTGCCCTCAATGCCCTCCTGCGCCTTTTCCAACAGCGTGATCAGCGCCTTTCTGCCGGGCGCCGACCGGGCGAACTCCACGGCGGCCTCCACCTTGGGCAGCATGGAGCCGGGGGCGAACTGGCCCTCCCGGATGTACTGCTCGGCCTCCCGGACGCTCATTGCGTCCAGCCAGCGCTCGTTCTCCCTGCGGTAGTTCACCGCCACCTTTTCCACAGCGGTGAGGATGATCAAAAAGTCCGCCCCGATGATCTGGGCCAGCTTACAGGAGGCGAAGTCCTTATCCACCACGGCGTTCGCGCCCGCCAGATGGTTGCCCTGGGCGCGCACCGGGATGCCGCCGCCGCCCGCCGCGATGACCACCTGCCCCGCGGACAGCATGGCTTTCACCGTCTCCTTCTCCACGATGTCCACCGGGCGGGGGGACGCCACCACGCGCCGCCAGCCGCGGCCCGCGTCCTCCATCATCTTGTAGCCGCGTTGCATCATCTCTTTGGCTTCCTGCTCGGTGCAGAAGCCGCCGATGGGCTTGCTGGGACTCTGGAAAGCCGGATCGTTTTCATCCACCACGGTCTGGGTGATGATGGACGCGACCGGGATATTGTGGCCTCGTTCCAGCAACTCCTCCCGCAGTGCGTTTTGCAGGTCGTAGCCGATGTAGCCCTGGCTCATGGCCACGCACACCGACATGGGGATATAGGGGGTTTTGGCCTCGGTCTTGCCGGCGGCCTCCATGGCCAGGTTGATCATGCCCACCTGGGGCCCGTTTCCGTGGGCGATCACGACCTCGTTGCCGGTCTCGATCAAACCGGCAATCGCCTTGGCGGTGGACTTTACGGCCAGCATCTGCTCAGTCAGAGTGTCGCCCAGGGCGTTGCCGCCCAGGGCGAGCACGATACGCTTTTTCATTGCCATCCTCCACAGTATCTCGTGTGCTCACTTGCATTTCTTTTAAAATATGCGCCTCTGGCCCCGCTTTTCCAGCTCGGCCAGCGCCTTTGCCGGGTTTTCCATCTTGGACAGGAACATCATAGCGGCGATGATGTAGGGCTTAAAGCCGGCCTCCTTGTACATGGGCACGCGGTAGCGGTCGAATACCGACGCCTGCACCTCGCCCTCCTTGCAGGAAACGCCGGTGATGTCGGCGGGCAGGCAGTGCATGTAAAGCGCCTTGCCGCCGTTTGTGACTCTCATCAGCTCCTCGGTGCACTCCCAGTCCTTGTGGGCCGCGTTTTGGGCAAGCAGCTCCTTCTCCAGCGTCTTAATACCGTCGAAATCGCCCGCGCCGTACAGGTTGGTGCGCTTTTCCATGGCGGCAAAGGGAGCCCAGCTCTTGGGATAGACGATGTCCGCGTTCCGGAACGCCTCTTTCATGGAGTTTGACTTCACAAATTTTCCGCCTGTGGCCGCGGCGTTTTTCTTCGCGACCTCCTCCACCTCAGGCATGATCTCGTAGCTCTCGGGGTGGGCCAGGTGCACCTCCATGCCGAAGCGGGTCATGAGACCCACAATGCCCTGGGGCACCGAAAGGGGCTTTCCGTAGGAAGGGGAATAGGCCCAGGTCATGGCGATCTTCTTGCCTTTCAGGTTCTCTACCCCGCCGAACTGGTGGATAATGTGGTTCATGTCCGCCATGGCCTGGGTGGGGTGGTCGATGTCGCACTGCAGGTTCACCAAGGTGGGGCGCTGCTCCAGGTTGCCCTCCCTGTAGCCGTCCTGCACAGCCTGAGAGACTTCGCGCATGTAGGTGTTGCCCTTGCCGATGTACATGTCGTCCCGGATGCCAATGACGTCCGCCATAAACGAGATCATGTTGGCGGTTTCGCGCACGGTCTCGCCATGGGCGATCTGGCTCTTGCCCTCGTCCAAGTCCTGCACGGACAGTCCCAGCAGATTACAGGCGCTGGCGAAAGAGAAGCGTGTGCGGGTGGAGTTGTCGCGGAAGATGGAAACGCCCAGTCCGCTGTCGTAAATCCTGGTGGAAATGCCGCGCTCACGCAGGTCCCGCAGTGCGTCGGCCACCGCAAACGTGGCGGCCAGCTCGTCGTCACTCTTCTCCCAGGTCAGCAGAAAGTCGTTCTGGACCATGTCCGCTATTTTCAGGCTCTCGATCTTTTTCAGAAGCTCAGCAAAGCTGCTCATATTCTCGTCCTCCTATTTGTTTTCACAATACAGTGTGGGCAGCGCGGCGTAAACAGCGGCGCACTTTACCAGGTCGGCCTTCCAGGTCTTCTCGTTGGGGGCATGGGCTTCCTCCTCCTTGCCGGGTCCGAAGCCGATACAGGGGATACCGCAGCGGCCCATGATAGAGACGCCGTTGGTGGAGAACGTCCACTTATCCACCTTGGGGGTGCCGAACATGCCCTCGTAGGACTTGACCATGGCCTTGGTGGCTTCGTGTTCCCCGGGGATCACCCAGGTGGGGAAGTAGCAGTCGGTGGGGTACACCAGGTTTGTGTAGCTGGGGCGGTCGTATTTGTACATGCTCACCGCCGCGCCGTATTTCCTGACTGCGGGCAGCGCCCGGATCTCGTCCAGCGCCATCTCGTAGGTTTCGCCGCCGGTCAGGCGGCGGTCGATGGAAATTGTGCAGCTGTCGGCCACAGCGCAGCGGGACGGGGAGGTAAAGAAGATCTCCGACACCGCCAGCGTGCCCTTGCCCAGGAACGCGTCGTCCTTGAGCTTGGAATTCAGGTCCCGCACCTCCTGCAGGATGTCGGCCATTTTGTAGATCGCGTTGTCGCCGCGCTCGGGCGCGGAGCCGTGGCAGGACACACCTTTCACATCCACGCGAATTTCCATGCGGCCGCGCTGGCCGCGGTAGATATTGCCGTTGGTAGGCTCGGTGATCACCACAAACTCGGGCCTCACCTTGTCTTCATTGATGATGTACTGCCAGCAAAGGCCGTCGCAGTCCTCCTCCTGCACGGTCGCCGTGACAAGCACCGTGTACTGGTCGGACAAAAGCCCCAGGTCTTTCATGATCTTGGCACCGTACACAGCGGACACAATGCCGCCCTCCTGGTCCGAGGTGCCGCGGCCGCCGATCTCGGTGTCGCTTTCATAGCCCTCGTAGGGGTCGAAGCTCCAGTTGTCCCGATTGCCCACGCCCACTGTGTCGATGTGGCCGTCGTAGGCGATCAGGGTTTTTCCGGTACCCATGTAGCCCAGCAGATTGCCCATGGGGTCAATCTCCACCTTGTCGAAGCCAAGGCTGCGCATCTCCTGCGCGGCGCGCTCAACCTTGCCTTTCTCTCCGCAGCTTTCGCCGGGGATCGCCACCATATCCCTCAGGAACTTGGTCATGCTCTTTTCATAATCCTGGGCCGCGCCCTTGATTTTCGCGAAATCCATTGTACACCTCTGCCTTTCTTATATCATTATTTTTTTATCTGTTTCAAATCGAGGCATACTCCCCGTCCCACACGATGCGCCGGTATTGGCCGGGGTCGGTGTCGCCTTCGGTGCTGAACAGCAGCACCCGCGAATCCCGGTCCAGCCCCACCGCACCGCGCAGGTCCCGGTAAGCCGGGTTCAGCATGATCTCGGCCAGCAGCCCTGCCGGGGCCGCTCCCGATTCACCCGACACCACCCGGGGATCACCCTTCAGCGGCGCCCCCAGCATCCGCATGCCCTTGGCGGCCGCGTAATCCGGCAGCGAGACGAAGAAGCTGCCCTTGTTGCGCAGAATCTGCCACGAGATCGTGTTGGCCTCCCCGCAGGCAAGGCCGGCCATGATGGTGCTCAGGTTGCCGCCCACGTCCACGGCCACGCCGTCCCCGCGCTTCGCCGAGCGGTACAGGCAGTCGGCGGCCGAAGCCTCCACGATCACGGTGGTGGGGCAGCTCTGTGGGAACAGGTTTGCGAAAAGGCCCTGCACCGCCCCCGCCAGCGAGCCCACGCCCGCCTGTACGAACACATGGGTAGGCCGCCGGACGCCCAGCTGCCTGAGCTGCTCCACGGCCTCCAGCACCATGGTGCCGTAGCCCTGCATGATCCAGCCCGGGATCTCCTCGTAGCCCTGCCAGGCTGTATCCTGCACCACCACGCTGTTGGGGGTTTGGGCGGACTGGGCCGCTGCGAGACGCACCGCGTCATCGTAGTTGAGCTCGGTGATGGAGGCCCTGGCGCCTTCTTTCAGGATGTTGTCCAGCCGGGTTTGAGAGGATCCCTTGGGCATGTACACCACCGATTTCTGGCCGATCTGGTTGGCCGCCCAGGCCACGCCCCTGCCGTGGTTGCCGTCGGTGGCGGTGAAGAACGTGTAGTCCCCCAGCTCCTTTTTAATGTCCGGCGAGGTCAGCTTGTCGTAGCCCAGCTCCGAGATGTCGCGGCCCACGGTGCGCGCGATGAAGCGCGCCATCGCAAACGAACCCCCCAGGACCTTGAAAGCGTTGAGCCCGAAGCGGTAGGACTCATCCTTGACGTAGATGCCGCCCAGACCGAAATCCGCCGCGAGACCCCGCAAGTCCGCCAGGGGCGTGGGCGCATACTGGGGAAAGCTCTTGTGAAAACACCGCGCCTTTTCGATTTCTGCCTCCTCCATCAGGGCCAGGCTCTTTGCGCAGTCGGATGGGGGTATCGTGTTTTTCACCCATTGAATTGGCTCGTTCATAGCGCTGTCGTCCTTTCCGAGCCGCACGCGGGCGCTTTACTGCGTGTCGGCATCCATGTAATTATATAGGGTATACTTCGAGATGTCGTAGTACCTGGAGATTTTGTCGCCGGCCTTTTTCACAAGGAACGCGCCCTTTTCATCCAGGAACTTGATCGCGCGGATTTTGTCCTCCTTATTCATCATGGCCACCGGCTTGCCCACGTATTTGCTGGATTCCTCAATGAGCTGGTCCAGCAGGTCGTTGACATTGGTGGTGATGCTCATGGCGTCCCCGTTCTCCTCCACGTTCAAGATAGCGCCGATGGCAGTGCTGGCCATCATCAGGTCGGTGATGTCGTAGTTGATGCCGAACAGCCCCACGGGTCTGCCGTCCTCACTCCGCAGGTAGATGCTGGAGCACTTGATGATCCTGCCGTTCTTGGTGCGCGCCAGATAGTTGAAGTGGTCCTCCACATTGCCCGCGTCCGGCTTCAGCGCCTGCAGCACCAGCTCCGAGGCTCCGTCGCCGACGCGGCGGTCGGTCACATGGCCATTTTCGATCGCGATGATAGAGCTTTCAAAGCCCTGACTCAGGTCGTGCACCGCAATTTCGCAGTTCTGCCCAAACAGGCTGGCGATCCCCTTGGCGAGCTGCTCCAAAAATGATTTTTGCTGCTGAATATCCAAGATCCATTCCCCTTTTCCCCGTGCCCGCTAATTGGGATATATCCCCATTTTAGCACAAGTTTTTTAAATTTCAATAATTTTTTAGCTAAAAAAAATATTTTTTAGCTAATTCTATTTTTCACACAAATAAAAGCATTATCCCTTGTGTACTATGCGCGGTATCCCTCCTTGATCTATGGGGTTTGAGATATTTTCATCAAATATTGCATTTAGCACATTTTCAACTTCAATAGGTCCCCAGCAGATGAAAGTCGCCGGGCGTGTCTACATCCGCCATAGCACCCGGCCCGCTGGCCTCCACCTCCAGCAGCTGGTCCGGGTGGCGCGCCATCACCGCGCGGCCGCTCTCGCCCTCCCCCAGAGCGCGGAGCTCGTCCCGAAACGCGCGCGGGAAGAGCACCGGACCGCCGCGCTGTCCGCGCCAGACCGGGAGCACGATTTTTCCGGTCCCCGCCTGTTCCAGGATGCGCGCTACGGTTTGTATGTCCAACAGCGGCTGGTCGCAGGCAAAAAACAGACAGGCATCCGCGCGGGACGCCTCGGCCCCGAGCCGGATGCTCTCACGGGCGCCCCGCCCCGGGTGCTCGTTTCGCAGCACCCGCGCGGGATATCCCTGTGCCAGAACGGCCACCGCAGGGTCCGCCGCGATAAAAAACACTTTCCCGAACACGCCCGCCTCGCATGCAAGCTTCAGCGTGTGCTCCGCCAGCGCCAGCCCCCGAAACTGCTCCAGCAGCTTGTTTTTCCGCCCATACCGCTCGGAACTGCCCGAGGCCATTAAAATTGCGTCCACAGTTACCATTCGCTTCATAAGCCCTCCCGTTTTTCATAAAAAGTTCAATGCTTTCCTATAAATATAAAAGAGCGGCCGCCGGCTTGTCAATGAAACACGCAAAAAAAGAAGCGGCCGGTATTTTCTACCAGGCCGCTTCGCTTGTTGATGGGGTCATTTACTTGTTGCGGTCAAATGCTCTTGGTCAAGCTCTTGTAGATGTCTCGTTTTTCCTGCGCAATCTTCACCTGACGGTTTGTGGTAACGCCCAGAGACGCTTGCTTGCGCATTCCGGCTTCACCGCAATGATAGGCCATCAGGGCCTTGCTCTCGTCGTCGTATTCGTGAAGATAATCCGCCAGCATGGCAGTTCCGGCGGTAATGTTCTGGTAGGGGTCCATCAGGTCGGTGATGCCCAGTTCCTTTTTCAGCCAAGCTTTGTTTATATCGTTGATCTGCATGACGCCGCTGTCTCGCGTGCCGTTGTTGTTATAGCCCACGGCGTTGGTTTTGAAGCGGCTCTCTCTCCACATAATGGCCAGCACCAGCTCGTATTCAATGTCGAGCTCCTGGCAGCGCTGCCAGGTAAACTCCTGCAGCTCTTTGCTCAGCGGGATGCTGGGCAGGTAGACGAACTGGGCATGTCCAAGATCAGTCTGCTCGTCCATCTCTGAAAACAATGAAAACCGAGGCTCAAAATCCTCCTGTTTGTTTGCTGCTTGCACCATTGCGGCAAAGTCGCTGTTGGCGCCATACTCGGGAGCCCATACCTGCTGCGCGTCATCGTCTGTTTGCATTGATCTGGTGTGGAATGCCTCCTGCTGCACCGAAGCAGCGTATACCGGCCGGTACAGGACATCCGAAACCCCAACAAAGCTGTTCCCCATCAACACGCCTGTCAGTGTGAACACCACGGTAAAGGCAATCGCCCTTTTCACCGGGGTGTTCCCGAATATTTTCTTTATCATTCTATCACCTTTCTTGCCCGGGGCGGGGAATCGCCCCCTCTTGGCATATTTATTATAGCAGCTATTTGGTAATTTTCGCGGCCCAGGAACGGTTTTTACTGCAAGTTTGGTAGATATATTCATATTTTCCCATTTTACGCCAAGCTATTTATTAGATTTTGTAGAAAAGCGTTCCAGAAAGATTTTGGACAAGCTTTTGATGGAATATTCACATAATTTTACTTTCGCTTCACTACTATAACATGCCATATGCTCATATATTGGGGAAGAGGACAACATTGGAGGGTGAATATGGCGCATTTTTTTACCAATTTGCTCAGTGGGGCCGTGATGCTGCTTTTGCTCGGTTGCGGTATATTTTTGTCAATAAAGAGTGGATTTTTTCAGTTTCGGGGGCTTCCTTTCATCCTGCGAAACACGGTGGGCACCCTGTTTCGCAGGCAGCCGGAGGACAAAGGCAGAGGCATCTCGCCGTTTCAGGCGGTGACCACCGCGCTGGCCGGAACCATGGGGGTGGGCAACATTGCCGGCGTGGCCACCGCCCTGACCGCGGCCGGACCGGGAGCCGTGTTTTGGATGTGGATCAGCGCGCTCTGCGGGATGATGACCAAGTACGCGGAAATCTACCTTGCCGTAAAATTCCGCAAAAAAACCGCCGACGGATACATCGGCGGGCCCATGTACTACATCAGCGAGGGGGCCGGGAAAAAACGCCTCGCCGCGCTGTTTGCCGTGTTGTGCGCCCTTTGCTCGCTGGGCATCGGCAATATTTCACAGGTGAATTCGGTCTCTACCGCCATGAGCCGCTCTTTCGGCGTGCCCACCCTGGTCAGCGGTCTGGCGGTCGCGGCAGTGGTGGCGCTGGTGGTATTCGGGGGCGTTAAGCGCATCGCGCGTGTAACCGAGCTGGTGATTCCCTTTATCTCGATTCTCTACCTGTGCGGGGCGGGCGCCTTTCTGTACATCCACCGGCACAGCGTGGTCGGCGCTCTCGCACAGATCGTGGACTGCGCGTTCTCCCCCGCCTCCGCGGCGGGCGGCGCGCTGGGCTACGGCATGTCGCGGGTCATGCGCTTCGGCCTGTCCCGAGGCGTGTTCACCAACGAGGCCGGCCTGGGCTCCGCCCCCATCGCCCATGCCGCCGCGGACTGCAAAAGCCCCAAACACCAGGGTGTATGGGGCATCTTCGAGGTCTTTCTCGACACCATTGTGGTCTGCACCGTGACCGCTCTGGTGCTGCTCTGTGCCGGTGACGGTTTGCTCTGGAGGCAGAGCGGGCTGGACGGCGCTGCCCTGACATCGGCGGCCTTCGAGTCGGTGTTCGGCGCCGCCGGCGGCAGGTTTATCGCGCTTTCCATCGTGTTTTTCGCCGTCGCGGCCATGCTGGGCTGGTGCTATTACGGCGAGAGCGCCGTCCGCTACCTGGCGGGGGTACACGGCAACACGAATACCCTGTACCGCTTGCTGTTCATCCTGTGCATCATCCCCGGCGCAATGGGCGAGCTTGGCGCTGTCTGGGGGATATCCGACGCGCTGAACGCCCTAATGGCGATTCCCAACATCATTGCTCTGCTGATCCTGCGAAAGCAAATCAGCACGGCTGATACATAAAGCTCCACTGTAAACAGATCAGCGTGCGGGGTTGGATTTTGAAGCGATCAGCGCCAGCTTTTCCCGGCGCGGCATGCACTTGACAGCCCGCTCCCGCCGCATGGCCGCCACCTTGTCCGCTAATTCCTCGCGGTACACCAGCGTCACCGGCAGGCGCACGCGCGTATATTTGGCGCCCTTGCCCGACCGGTGCGCCTCCAGGCGGGCTTGGACGTCATAGGTCCACCCCGTGTACAGCGTGCCGTCCCCGCAGCGCAGTATGTATACATAGCCGGCTCTCGGCTGCCCTTTCCCCTCCAATGCGATCGCTCCCCGGCATTATCATCTGCGCAAATAAAGAGAGGGGGATGCGCAGCACCCCTCTGCTTTTCTATGCTATATGGCCATCCGCCATTTATATCTCAAGCCTTTTCACGGAGGTTTCCATTTTTCTACAGGTCCTTTTTGGTGCTTTTGGCGGCGGATATGATTGCAAGATAAATATCCACCACCATCTGATACAGCTCCGCCGGCACCTCCTGCCCCAGCTTCAGGGAGGAGAGCAGCGCGGCGGCGCTGTCGTCGTGATAAACGGTGATACCGCACTCGTCGGCGATCTCCACAATTTTCTGCGCCACATAGCCGCTGCCCGCCGCCACCACAATGGGGGCGTTGTCCCGCTCGCTGTTGTACTTGAGCGCGGCAACTCTCATATCGCGCGGGCTTGTGTTTTGTTCAGATGCGGACATCGATACCCACCTTTCTGTTCAGCAGCCTGGGGAACACCTGGGCGACGCTCTGGGGGCGCACCAGCTGCTCCACCTGAAATCCAGTCATGGTGTATCCGTGCATCTGCATAATGTTGCTCACCAAACGCCGCGTGTTCTCCATAGGTCTTAGCAGCGTTTCGGGGCACCAGAGCGAAAAATCCACCCGCTCCCCGGTTTGCAGGAAGCACATTTCCAGCATGCCGTGATTATCTGAGCTCACAGTCAGAAACAGCTTGCGGGTTTTTTCGCCTGGCCGGCCTTTTTCATCCTCATTCTCAGCCTCGGGGTCCACGTATAGCTCGGCGAACAGCTTGTCGTCCTCTGTCTGCATGGGCAACACAAAGTGCAGCACCTGCATCAACGAGCTCTGGTTCTGCAGCATGCTGAGCAGCAGGCTTTCCGCCTGCCGCAACGTGGCCGGAGTGGCCGTTTCGGGATGGTGCAGCGTTTCGGATATAACGCCGGCCAGCTTTTCGATCACCTTGTTCTGCGCGTTTTTGGCGCCCTGCGCACTCTGCTGGATCACCTCCAGCAGAGTGCGCTCAAAGCTTTCGGGCAGGTTTGCCACCTTGCGCAGCTCGTGCACCAGCGCGCTGACAGCGTCCTTGAGCGCCTCCGGCGTGCCTTTGTCCACGCGCACGATGTTGTGGACCACTACCATGACCATGTCCCGGATGCGGCCGTTCTGGTGGTATTTGACCACCACCTCGCCCAGAAGCGGCAGCAGGTTGTTCTTCAGCACCTGCCCCATCTCCTTGTGGGAAAGCTGGTCAGCGGCCCCCTGCCGCGCATCCTGCATGACCATAACCGGGTTGCCCTGCGCGTCCAGCAACGGCTGCCCGGCGGCCTGCGTATCGGCGGCGGCTTGCCCCCCGGTTTCAGCTTGCGCGGCCTGCTCCTGCTGCGGGACCTGCTGCGCAAGCTCCCCGGGCAGCAGCATCTCCCACAGGCTGTTCAAATAGCTGCCGAACTGCTCCCGGTCCTTGGAGAACATGAAGTCAAGCAGGTTTTCACAGCTGTATAGAACTGTTTTAATCGAGTTCTTTGTGTTCACATGATAGTCGTAGGTCTTCAGAAGATGGATGACCGCGTCTTTCACCTGGGGGTTCTGCTCGAACTTGCCCAGAATGTCCCGCAGCACGTGAAACGCCTCGCCGCGGAAGAGGACCGAGGCCTCCTCCTGCTGCTTCAGGGCGGCCAGCAGGTCGTCGGGCGAGGTAAAGATCTGCTGCATGAGCTCCCGCACCTCTTCGTTCTGCATCACGTCGGAGGTGGAGATGCCCATCTGGATCAGCGAAATCATCTTCTGGATGTTGAGCATCAGGTCGCCGGTGTCGCGCAGGATCGGCTGTACGGCGGCGCGCCCCAGGTTATCCCACATCGCTTGCCCGCCGCTGTCAGAATCCCGGATATTCTTGTCCTGGGCAGGCTTGTTTACACGGCCGGGGTTGTTGATCTCAAAGGTCTGCTCGCTGACCGGCCGGTTTTTGCTGCCGAGATTTTCCCGGGGTATTATCGGTGACGTGATTTTGGTTATATCAGCCATTGCTACCGCCCATTCCTATTGCATTTGCCCTGCGCGATCAATCGGTTTCGGGAAAGTTACACAACTTTACGTTTTAATAGTAGTCAATTTTTTAGTCAATGTCAACTTGAAAATCCAAGTGGTGCTTATGCTATAATTCGACATAGATTTTTCGCGGTTTTTCTGCTATACTATATATCGACTGGCCTCTGCCATTCTTTATATTGCACGAATCTAAAGCGGCTTGCTCGAAATCCGAAAAAAGGAGGCTCCCATGGCTACTGAATTGTTCGGAAACCGTATTTCCCCCGCATGCAGGTACTGCCTGGATGGCTATCCCAACGGGGAAAACGTGCTCTGCCGCCGGCGGGGCCTTGTCGCGCCGGATTCAAAATGCAGATATTTTTATTATGACCCGCTCATCCGTGTTCCGAAGCGGCCGTTGCCTCTGGAAACATTTACAGCGGAATCTTTTTCGCTGGACTAACCCCGCAGACGGCGCATACATAAAAAAAGAACACCAATACAGGAGTATAACAGGTTATGAATAAACTAGCGATTTCTCTTTTTCTCTGCGCCGCGCTTCTTTTTGCCGGCGCCTGTTCCCCCCGTTCGCTGCCGCGGCAGGACCCGGTCCCGGAGAGTTTGACTGCCGCTGAAAGCACCCCGCGGCCCGAGACCATGAACGCTGGCGGCTCCTCCCCGGAGGCCACGCCGATGGCGCAGCAGGCCGTTGTGGCTGTGGCGGAATCCGGGGCTCTGGACATGAGCTTCCCCCAGACCTTTGCGATTACCCGTCCGGACGAAAAAATCTCCACCACCCTTACCAGCTACTTCATAACCGGCACCTCCGATCCCTCGCAGCCGGTCTATTTCGGCGAGGAGGAGGTCACCCGCCTGGGCAGCAAGGGCCTGTTCGGCGTGCATGTGGATCTGGCCATGGGCGACAACACGTTCACGTTCAGCCAGGGGGACGACAAGACAACGGTCACCATCACCCGCAAGCCGCAGACAACCGCCAAGATCACCGGCCTTGTACAGGAGTCCATCTACCCCGCTTTCAACGGCAGCGCCAGGGCGGGCGGCACCCTGCTGGCTGAGTGCACGGCCCCGTCTGGCGCCAAAGTAACCGCCACTTTCGAAAAGCAGACTGTGGAGCTCAAGCAGGTGGCCCAGGCCAACGCCGGGCTGCCCGCCACTTTCCGGGGCGGCTTTACGCTGGCAGGCGAATACGCCGACGACGAGACCGCCAACGCAGGTAAAATCGAATACACCATGACGTACGGAGGTACCACCAAGACCTATGAGTCCACCGGCGATGTGTTTGTAGCCGGCGCAAACAGCCGCCTGGCCGTGCAGGTGTCCAACTACCTAGGGCTGGTATATCCCGACCCCGCTGTGCCCTCCAGCTTCCGCGAAAAGCTCAAGAAGGGCGGCGTCGACTACATTGAATCCCAGACCAACGACCACTACAAGCTCTCCTCCGGCGGCTACCTGCCCACCGAGGCGGGCCGCATCATCGAGGGCAAGGTGGCTGTCAAAAACACACTGAGCAGCGTGGAATCGGCCTCCGGCGCCAAATTCGAGTCCTACACTTTCAAGGGCACCATCACCCCGGTGTTCTTCACCAAAATGGGCGAGGGCACTTTCTCGCTGACCCTGTTCAACTCGGACGGCATGCCCGCCGTGGACCTTTCCTCCAGCAGGCTGTTTTCCACCGCGGAGCCCACCGTGAGCGGCGGCGCGGTCACCTACGAGTTCACACAGAAAGTGCAGGGGAACCTGTGGGGCTACAACGTATCCTACACCGGCACCGACACGGTGCTGCGCTTTGCCTACAAGCCCCACGTCTCCGAGGGTGACAAGCCGCTGACCGGCATCACCATCGTGCTGGACCCGGGCCACGGTGATCAGGACAACGGCGCCCTGGGCGTTCCCGGCAAAACAGGGCCGGACGAGAACGCGGTCAACATGGCCCACGCGCTGCTCACCCGCGATCTGTTGGAGAAGCAGGGCGCAAAGGTGCTGCTGACCCGCTCAAGAAAGGACGAATTCCTGACACTGGACCAGAGGGTGGAGTTCTTTGAAAAGAGCGGCGCCGACCTGTTTGTGTCGATCCACCACAACTCCCTGGCCGAAAGCACCGACGCCAACACCGTTTCCGGCACGGAGGTGTACTACCACAGCGGGCTTTCCCGCAGCACCGCCAACAAGCTGCTTGAAAACCTGACCGCCGGCACCGGCCGGAACAAGCGCAAGGTGGCCCAGTCCTATTACCGCGTGACGATCCTTCCCTACGCGCCCGCGGTGCTCTGTGAGTTGGGGTATCTGTGCAACCCGCTGGAGTACGAGAACCTGACATCCGCCGCACAGCAGGAAAAGACGGCCCAGGCTCTCGTGAGCGGCATCAAGGCCGTGTTCAGCTGAGACTGTCGACAAAGGAAGATTTGTTTTGCCAAAACGAGCAGTCGTACTGGCCGGGGGCGGATCCCGTGGGCCCTATCAGGTCGGCGTGTGGCAGGCCCTGCGGGAGCTGGATATCCCGTTTCAGATCGTCACCGGCACATCGGTAGGGGCGCTGAACGGCGCGCTGATGGCCCAGGGGGATTTTGCGCAGGCAAAGGAGATGTGGGAAAGCCTGGCGCAAAGCGACGTAATCGCCGCTTTCTCCTCGGCGGACCCCAGCGGCCTGGTGGGCAAGGGGCGCTACTTCGGTGATTTCATAAAGCAGCTGCTGGAGCAGGGCGGACTGGACGTGTCCCCGCTGGAGGCCACGCTGCGCCGGGCTGTCGATGAACAGGCCCTGCGCGCGTCGCCGGTGGAGTACGGCCTTGTCACGGCCAAGCTGCCCGCTTTCAAGGCGGTGCAGCTCACCAAGTCCGAAATTCCCGAGGGCGAGCTGGTGGACTACATGTTGGCCTCCGCCACCTATTTCCCCTTTTTCCCGCGCAAGGAAATCGGTGGCGACAGGTATGTGGACGGCGCCTTTTCCGACAACCTGCCCATTGAGCTGGCGCTGCGCTGCGGCGCGGAGGAGATTGTTGCGGTAGACCTGCACAGCATCGGGCGGCTGCACCGCCCGGGCGGCGGCGTGCCGATCACCTACATCCACTGCCACTGGGACCTGGGGCAGGTGCTGGCGTTCGATAAGGCGTTCGCGCGCCGCAACCTGCGCCTGGGCTACCTGGACGGTCTGCGCGCCTACCACAGGCTGGAGGGGTGCGCCTATGCGTTTTCCCCGGGGGAAAGCGGAAAGAACGCGCGGGCGCTGGCTGGGGCGCTCTCTTTTATGCGCTACGAAATGGGGGTGTGGCCTTTCGGCCAGCAGGAGAAGCTTCCCGCGCTGCTGAACCCACCCAGGCCGCACGAGCGGTGGTTTGCCAAGGGCGGAGAAAGCCCCACGCTGGGCAGGGCGGTGGCCACGGCGGCGGAGATCGCCGGCGAGTTGCTGGAGCTCCCGCCCGAGCCGGTCTACGCTTTCCGGGATTTTAACGCGTTGCTAGCCGCAACGGCGGAGTACCTGCGCCGCCCCCGGGGGGAGCAGGCCTCCCCCAATCCCTTTGAGTCTCCGGGCAGGCTCAAGACCCGCCTAGCGTTGCAGGCCGTGTATGATCTGCTGGTGTCGGCGGAGAAGTCCGGGTCGCCGCCTGAGACCTTGTGGGCGCTGGCAGCCCTTACCCCCAAGGAGTTTGTGGCCGCCAACTACCTGTATGCATTGGAGCTTCTCGCCAGAGAAAGCGAATGGGGGCCTGCAGCGCGGCTTTAGCCGCGCGCCGCCGGCATGACTTTCGTGAATAGACACACCACTAAAGGGCGGGCTCGCACGGGATGACGGATCAATAAAAAAGAGCCTTTCGGCGTTTGCCGAAAGGCTCTTTTTTATTGGTGCTTTAGCGCAAATAAACCCCCGGTTCTACCGGGGGAATAAGAAGCTTTAGCATGAGAAATCCTCCTGTAGTAAAATAGTAAATGGTTTGGCAACCGCATTACTATCAGAAA
>Ga0153950_1000037_pt1 | contig 55909 bp, 54 predicted proteins | sample TSNJ034MetaG_FD_104737 | JGI IMG/M metagenome (GOLD analysis project Ga0153950, IMG submission 104737) | Attine ant fungus gardens microbial communities from New Jersey, USA - TSNJ034 MetaG | ecosystem: Host-associated > Fungi > Mycelium > Unclassified | place: USA: New Jersey, Wharton State...
ATCTCTGGTTTGGAAGGACACTTCAAGAAAGTATTGTCATAACTGACAATCATTTCTGGAGTGAACATTGACTAGAAGACAACTGAATATACTCTTGTTGAAACACCCTAATAGAATATCACTTGGGAAGTGATAGCACAAAAACTATCAGTTATCCTTAGACAACAAATACATCTGGAGTCTAAGTCATAACAGGCACAAGATAAATTATAATATTACCTCTCTCCTAAAATTGCATTCTCATGACTTTTCTAAGTAATCTTCTAGGAATTTGTATGGTAGGTATTTGTGGAGTATAAGGGAACACTTAGTAGTCACATCTAGGAGGGCTTAGTATGCATTAGTATAGGTGAATATCATCTAGCTTGCCTTGCAATCTGTACAGCCACCCTTTCTATATTCCTTTTCCCTGGTTCTCATCTTCCTATCAGTACTAGATTGCCTTATAAGGTAATTTAGTTATTAATGTATAGTACATGTAATCACCTGGCAACATGCACAGACCACCTAGTATAGCCTTATATACTAGTGAATATATAGTAGAATACCTTACTCCAACTTAAGTCCACTCTCATCAGAGTATCTAGAGTAGATTAGAAACTGTACCATTCCTTTACATAGAGTGTCTGGGTGTTTCTTGTGAAATTTGTTGCATAGTTGTCAAGCTCTCTCCAAAATATTATTTCAGTTCTCCTAAGTTCTCTCTTCCTAGGGTTGACCTCTCCATTTGATAAGATATTGGAGATGGTTGTTTCTTTATCAGGAATTCAATACTTCTCCAACTTCTAGTACTATTTTCTTTCTGGGTATGGGTATAACAGTAGAATTAGATCTCTCTTGTTGCTGTTTGAATGTAGGTCAAGTATAGGGCTTGAGATATAATTTATTGATCACAGGATATATATATTTCCAATCTGATGAAATTTTCAGTTTATATAATATACTTCTAACTTTTCTCATAATTGGAAAGGGACTTACTCATTTGAATGCCAGTTTTTGAGAGTATCACAATTGTGATATCCAGAACAACTACAGTAGTACTGATGTATATACTGACATAAGACTCAGGAATTAATTATATAATAGTAGATATATAATAGTGACTCAGTAGACAAAAATCTCTTAACTTGTTCTCTACCTAGTGTAAGGATATAGCTGAGATGACTTAGTCCCACTCCTAGTCTAAGTTGACAAGAAGAACTTGATAGAGTTTCTATTTAATTATTATTCACTACTTATATACATTTTGTATTTACTTCTATTTACAAAGTCCTATATATCTCTTTTAGGTCATTTTCTCTCACACATTCACCAATTATCTAATTAAAAGAAAAGAAAATAAAAATAAAAATAAATATTGACTTAGCCATTTTGGCTATGTTATAACACTACTCCCCTCTTAAGGTTCCTTGTCCCAAGAATTTCTTCATAATTCTTCATATGGGTCTTGTATATTGCCTATTTCATCTTCTTTTTCATTCCACTCCCTAAGTCTAGATTCTTCTTGGCCAATTACTTCTTCTTTCTCTTTGATTGTTTTTATTATTCTTTGTTCTCTAATTGGTCCTCCCTTCCAGTATCTACAATTCCTTTCTAACCTTGCCCAGTACTCCTCATCATACCTTTTATCTGTCTATCCATATAACTTTTTTACCATAAATCTCCCTAGCAATTCTTCTTTTCTGAATATTTCTTCTTCTCTTTTTTGTCTTCTGATATCTTCTATGTCTCTTCTGTATTCCTTTTCAAACTTCTCTATTGCCTTCTTTGTATTAACCAGTTTTTTCTTTTCTTTCCAAGTATCCAACTCTGCTGTAAATCTCTTCTATTGTACCAAATATTTATCTTTCTTTTTAATCTGTTGCTTATTCAATATTCTTTCTATCTTCTATTCTTCTTTTTCTTTGATTATAACTGGGACAGGCTGCTCCTTTCTCTGTCCCTCTACTTGTCCTACATATCTTTGTATTCTACTAACATTGACTACTGGATGTATCTTAATAGTAGCTGGTAGTTCTAATTCTACTGCATTCATTAATACAATTTTCTTGATCTTGTAAGGTTCTACAAATCTCTCCATCAACTTCTCTGTTCTCCTTTTGATTGTCTGATATTTCAGGTTCTTAGTACTTAGCATTACTAGGTCTCCTACTTTATACTCATGAACTTTTGCCCTCTTCCTATCTATATATTTCTTTATCTTCTCTTGTGCTTTTTCTAGTACTGCTTTTGCTTCTTCCTGAGTTTTCTTTATTTTCATTACAAATTTCTCTACTCTTTTAAACTTCCTCTTCTTCCTTACTTCAAATCCCATTCTAGGATCTTGTCTATAATTTGCTTTGAAAGACAATGTCTTTGTACTCAAGTGTACTTTATTATTATATATAAACTCTGCTGTTCCTAACTAGTCTGGCTACTACTCTTGCCTATAGTCAGTAAACATTCTTAAGTACTGTTCCAACTCCTAATTAACCTTCTCTATTTGTCCATCTGTTTAAGGATAGAACACTATTGACATCTTGCTTTTAATTCCCAATATTCTATTCAACTCTCTTATTAATTCTGCCACAAACTGGGGTCCTCTATCTGAGATGATACTTTTAGATAACCCATGCAACTTCTATACATTATCTCTAAACAACCTAGCTAACCCTTCTACTGATGTTCTCTCTATAGTAGGAATAAAATAGACCATTTTTGTTAATTTATCTACTACCACTAAAATCAAGTTATATCCCTGTGCTAATAGCAGTTTAGTGATGAAATCTGCTAATATATATGTTCAAGATTTCTCAGGTATTGAGTTGGGCATTAGCTGGTTGTTCTGTGTGGTTTTTGTTTCTCTAGCAAGAATTATATCCTTCTATATATTATTTTATCTTTTTAGTTACTCCTGGCCACTAGAAGTTTTGAGTGACCAATTCCACTATCTTTCACTGTCCTCTATGTCCTCCCACTGGTATATCATGATACAGCCTAATTATCTCTGCTCTCAATATATTATCTTTAGGCATATACATTTTTTTTTCCTTATATATTATGCTATCTACTTCTCTCTACTCTTCATCTCTTAGTATCTTTACCTCTGCTTGTTTCATTTCTTCCACTGCTTTAACTACCTTGTTATTCTTTACTTTTAACTTTCTTACTTTTTCCAATAGATCTACTCCTTCTATGATAACTTTTACCCTTTCTGCTTTCCTAACTTTTAGCTACTCAGACTTTACCAATATCTCATCCTTATTGTCCCTTTCTACTCCTACTTTCTAGTCTGGCCTTCTACTCAAGCTATCTGTCTTTTCCATTTTACTCCCCAGAACATGCTTTAGCATAAAATCAAATCTCAATAGATACAATGCTTATTTTGCTTGTCTCCTATTCAATTTCTGTACCTTCATGAAGTATTCAAGATTCTTATGATCTGTCCAAATCTCAAACTTAGTTGTCATTTCTTCTAGGAAGTGCCTTTATGCCTCCAAGCATTTAACTATCACTAATATTTCTTTGTCATATATTTTATAATTTCTTTTTGTATCACTTAGAGATTTTGAGATGAAAGTGACTGGTCTCTACAATTCATCTAAGCACTTCATTAATAGTACTCCTTTAGTAGCATAATTCAGTGCATCTGCTTCTACCCTGAATTCTTTATCAAGGTCAGAGACCACTAATACTGATCTGGTCATAAAGATTTTCTTGAGCTCATCAAATGCTTTTTGTTGTTCCTTTCCCCACTGCTATTTCACATCCTTCTTCATTAATATATTCATTGGCCTGGCTACTTGAGCAAAACCCTTAATAAACCTCCTATAATAGTTTGTAAGACCTAGAAATTTCCTAACATCTTTAATATTCTTTGGCTCTGGCCAACTTAATACTCCATTTACCTTTTCTCTCTTTATCTCTATGCTGTTGTGCTCTATTACCACTCTTAGGAACTCTATCTTCCTCACTTTCCATGTATATTTTTCTGGCTTTACATATAAGTTGTTCTCCTCCAGTCTCCTCAGTACTTCTTCTATGATCTTGTCATGTCCTTCTTCTGTTTCTGTCCCAACCAATACATTGTCCACAAATGCAACTACTTTTTCTTTGTTGATCATATCTTTTAGGATTTTATTCATCATTGCCTGAAATGTAGCTAGCAAGTTTGTCATCCCAAAGAATATAACTGCTGGTTCAAAGGATCCCATATGTATTGTGAATACTTTCTTCTACTTATCTCTCTCTTTAATTCTCACATTATTAAACCCCCACCATAAGTCTATATTAGTGAATACCTTCTTACTCCCCATTGTATCTATTAAATTTATAATCAATGGTAGTGGATAGTTATTCTTCACTATCTGGTTGTTTAGACTATGGTAGTCTATTACCATCCTCTTACTTCCATCTTTCTTTGCCACAAAGAACACTGGTGACATTTGAGGAGATTTTGACAGTTTAATGTACCCTTTCCTAAGTTAATCATTTACAAATTTTTGGACCTCTTCTCTTTCATCTTTTAATAATAGATAGATCCTTCCTTTCTTAGATTTGAACATCTCCTTGAGATCTATAGCATAATCCTAGACTTTTTTCATAAAAATCCTTTCTGACTCTACTTTCCCAAATATCTTCTTCTACTTCAGGAATTTTCTTGGAACTATTTCCTCAATTTTTCTATAATCTACCTTAATCTCCTTTTCTTTTCTCCAATTTTCTTTATTGTCCACAGCCCATCTTACAATTTTTTCTTCCTCTAGGATAACTACTTGTCTTCCTTTCTTTATCTTCTTGTCTTCTTTTAACTTTGTGTTTCTCCCACACAGTGGTGGACATCTTGTTATTTTAATCTCTTCTGTTTCCCAGTTGATTTCTGGATTATGGGCTTGTAGCCATAGTATGCCCAATATCACATCTGTCCTTCCTAAGTCACATATGTTTATTCTCATTCTTTCAATGTGGTTTTTATAGTACACATTGACTTCCACCTAATGTATAATTGCTTCTCCATTGTTGTTTGTACCATCTATATTTCTTACTGTTACTGGTTTCTCTGGTTTTTGCAGCCTAAATCCATGCCTAGCTGCTATCTTTCTATCCATAAACATTCCTATCACACTACTATCCAAGAGTGCTTTCACTGTTACACCTTTATGCATATCCACTTTCTCTACCTCTATATTCAACCATACTTCTTTCAACATTTTAAACATTCTCCTCACATCTCTCTCTGTATCTCCCTTTTTTGCTGTGCCTTTTGGAACTCCTGTCTGTGTGCTGCTTTGCTATACTTTTCCCTGTACAAGGCATACCACTACTCTCTAATCCCACTATAGCTACTTCTTTCCAGTCCTACATTCTAGACACAAAATTCTCTTCCTATTCTCCTCTGATATTCCTTCAACTATATCTTTCCTTCTATACTGACTATACTTTACATTGACTACTCCTCTTTCTCTTGCTGTATTCTCTCTTTATCTCCATGCTTCAAGGCAACTACTACACTACACATTTCTTAAATGCTTACCAGAGACAAATCCTTGCCCCTAGTTCTTATGTGTTTTGGTGTCTTTGTAATTACACCCTTCACCCTCCACAAATGTCACAACCTCCCACTTGGTTGTCTATCCTCTTTGCTCTAATACTGCACTTCTTAGGAGCATACCTTGTGCACTACTATATTTCTGTGTCTTTCTCCATAAGGAGTATGCCAGTCTCCTCTTTTGCTGTACCTTTTACAGGCTAGTCACATATACCACTTCTTCCTACCTGTCAGAATAGACTCCAAAAGGAGATTCACAAAAGGACTTGGTCTCAACTGTTAGTTGTACCAATTCCTACACCAGCCCCAATGAATAAGTTTTTTATTTGAGAAGTTCAATAGAGGTTGGACAAGAGAGAAGTCTATTTAAGAGAAAATGAAACTAAGGGTCCTTTAGCTAGTGAGGTTATTTAAATATTATAGAAATTTTCAGAGACTGATTAGGTTGGGCTAATAGTATAAGCAAAAGTAGCTGGGCAAAAATGGACAATCACATATGCAACTGGTAACCTGTTACAATGTCATAGTATATGACAGTAACCTTTCCTTATAGTCATACCTTTGTGACCATAACTCAATCAAAGGGCCTGGTTTGAATCTCCCTCCCATAACTTTCCATACTGGCCTAGTAATCAATCATCTCAGCTCAGGTAGAGAAGAGATCCTGAATCAGACTGTTGGACTGGGTTTTTCTAGATAAAGAAAGTGAAGTTCAGCCACTAGCTTAGGAGCATTCTTGAGATCAGCAGCTAGATTCCATGAGTATTTGTCTGGAGTACTCTCATAACCTGTCCACTGAACATAATATAAAAGTAGGTTCTTTCTATAGCAATCCAATTTTGAGTCTAATATTTGAGCCACTTCAAATTCCAGGTTGCCATTGATTTCTAGAGAAGATGGGGGAGGATTGGTCCAATTAAAGATGCTACTACAAGAAACCAGTTTGATTTGTGATATATGGAAGACTGAGTGGATAAAGCAAAGGTGATTTGGGAGTTTGATTAGATATAAGTAAGTGTCTGGTTTCCCTGCTACTTTAAAGGGGCCTAAGTACTTTTCTGATAGCTTTTTCAAGGGTTGGATAGATTGGATGAACTTTGTGAGTATAAAGATATGGTTACCAATTTTAATATTGGGTGCCAGTGTATATTGTTGGTCTACTGGCTTCTGGTAACAATGTTAGGCCTCTTCAATTGATCTCTTCAGCTCCAAATGTACTTTCTCTAAATTTACCACAAACATGTCCATTTCTTTAACTACTGGGCTGTAATTCACTTGTAACTGTAATCTTGGATAATATCCTTTGTTTGCATAAAATAGAAAGACACCAGTTATTAATGATAAAGAGTTATTGTAAGCTAATTCTACTAGTAAAAGTAGCTGTATCCAGTCCAATTGCTGATAATTACAATAGATTCTCAAAAACTGTTCTAATATCTAATTTGTGCATTTTGTCTGGTTGTCTGCCTTTAGGTAATAACCTGAGGTGAAGTATAGTTTCATATTTAGTGCCCTTGCCAAGAATCTGAAGAATTTCAATACAAACTCCATTCTTTGGTCAGAAATAACATAGTTAGAGACTCTATGCTTTGAGAAGATATGTTTGATAAACAGTTCTGTCAGCATAGTGACATCAATGGTCCTCACAGTTAGAATAAATATTGTCTGCTTGGTAAGTCAATCCACTATGACCAAGATATTTGTATAATCTTCTGATAGTAGCAGTTGTTCAATGAGATCCATAGAAATAGATTCCTAAGGCTGTAGCAGGATTGGGAGTTGTTTGAGCAGCCTATATGGTTTATGATGCTGTGACTTGTTCCTACCACAGATATTGCAGGACTTTATGTAGTCAACTACAAACTCTTGGAGATTTGGCCAATTATACTTCTAACAGATTAACTAGTAAGTTTTTGCCTGTCCTGAGTGCCCTGCTAATAGATAATCATGCCTAGATTTAAGTACCTGTAAGTAAAGGTCATTTACATCTAGGACATAAACTTGTCCATTGTAATATAGAACATCATTATTGCTCTACAACCATTGAGAGTTCTCCTTAGCATTTCTATTAGCTCAGAGGGTTGAATATAGTAGGTCTAACTTCTGGACTTCTCTGATACTCAAACAGAGTCCTTGAGAGTCCAATATAGTTACTATTTGTGCAATTGGAGGTAGTTGTTCAGATGTAAAGATTAGTCTCCAAGTTGAGGGACCTACTGACTAATTTTCCTTGTATACATCCTACCATCTGGTCAATATGTCTGGTTTCTTGTCCAGTCTCCTAGGTCAGAATTTAATTGTCAAGTTAAACTGCAAAAGAAATTCCAACCATCTAGCTTAGCATTGTAATAAAAACTTGGTCTCACTGAAATAAGTAAGGTTCTTATGGTTAATGTATACCTCTACTGGGGCTACTATTCCCTCCAGGTAATAATACCACTTCTTGAATACTTCAACAATAGCTAATAGTTCTTTGTTATACATATCATAATTTGATTTGGCTGGACTAAAGATTCTTGAGTAGAAGATGAGTAGGTGGACCTCTTCTCTAGAATGAGTAGAAAGAATGGCTGCTAGAACATGGTCTGAGGCATTTGTCTCTAGTAATACTAGTAGTTCAGAGTTCCAGTGTCCTAAAATGGGTGCCAAGATGAATATCTCTTTGAGAGCATTGAAGGCTACTTGATACTCCATTGTTCATAGCCAGAGCTTGTTCTTCTGGGTCAAGTAGATGAGTGGTGATGTTATTTTGGAGTAATTACTAATAAATCTTCTATAGAAATTTACAAGTCCTAGAAAGGATTATATGTCCTTTATCTGATAAGGTATTAGCTATTCTTGAATATTTTGTATCTTTTCCCTGTCTATTCTCAACCTATTTGACCCCAGAATAAATCCAAGAAACTTAATCTTGTCTTGGTGGAAGACATACTTGATAGGTGATATATACAATCCATTTTTCCAAAGTCTACTTAGTACTTCTTTTATATACTTCCAATGATTTTCTAGATTGTTGGAATAGATTAATATATTATCTAAGTACATAATTACATAGACATCTAGGAAATCTTTACAAATCTCATTCATGAAGCATTGGAAGGCTGCTGGGATGTTTGATAGTCCAAATGGCATCACCAGCTACTTAAAGAACTTGTAACAAGTACAAAATGCTATTTTCTACTCATCTCCCTTGGCAATATGCATTAAATGATAGATACTCTTTAAGTCTATCTTTGAGTATATTTGTACCTTTTTGGGGACATCTAGAAGGTCATTTAGAAGAGAAATAGAATACTTGTCCTTGTGGGTCAGTCAGTTCAGGTCTCAGTAATCCATATATAGGTGCAATAATCTATCTTTTTTTGACAAATAGTACAAGAGTACTGCAAGGTAACTTGGATAGGTAGATAATGTCAGTTTTTATGTTCTCCTCTATGAATTCTTGTAGTATCCATAATTCTAAGGCAGACAGAGAGTATATAGAACCTAGGAAAAATGTTTTGCTATTCTCTAACTGTATTAATAGGTCATATAGTCTATACTTAGGAAGTAGCTTGGTCTTTTTTTCACTAAAAATATCTGCAAACTATTGATAGTCTTTAGAGAGTTCAGGTAGTCTTGAAACCCTTTCTTTAGTCTAGGCAGCATACCTAGTAACTGTGGTAGTATAGGATGTAAGTTAGAATATAGTTGCTTCTTCAGATTTGTAGGTACACTAATATGCTACTATATTTATCAGGGCTATATTGGGTCTAGGGATGGCAACTTGGGAAATATTCATAGGTTTGGGTTTTAGATAGAGGAACAAATTCTTGGGTTTGGATAGTATAGCTATTAGGTATATCTGGAGTTCTAGATTGGCTAGACAGATGCTAGAGTTGTTTATTAAGGGAGTGTTAGAGAATTTTACAGTACTCTTTCTCCAGTCAATTGCAAAATTGTGCTGGGTTAACCAGTTGTAACCTAACACTAGAGAGTAGATATCTTCTAACTTTGTTACAAAAAACTTAGGCTAACATGAATAGAAGCAAAAAATATTGATTGGCAATTATACAATACAATTCATAATATGATTAATAGTGCCATCTATCAATGTAAGTGAAAGGGGGTTAATCTCAAGAGAAGGCAAGCAATATTTAGATACAAAAGCAGAGTCCACAAAATAGTTAGATGATCTAGAGTCTACCAATATATCAAAGATCCCTGAAATGGCAGTTCCCTAGTCAAGTTTACACAGTCAACTCTCTAGGAAATAAGATAACCTTAAGGTTGTTTTTTGGTAGTTCTGCAAATTCTATGGTCTAGTTAATATAGGATATACATGCTTTGACTGCCCCCAGGTTTCCATAGGTTTGCTTAGGACATGCCCTTGCAAAATGTCCCATTTGGTCACAGCATATACAAAGACCTATATTTATCTAGCACTGGTATTTGGCTGAAGCTAGGTAATTATCTAGGCCCAAGATATTACTGATAGATGATAACAAAGGTTCTACATAGAAAGTAGGAGGAACCTATAACAATAGTGCTCTGTTTTGATTTCAGGACAATCTATTTCCTAGGGCATTAACTTTTAGTACAAAGGGTCTTTCTGGGTTGGATCTTGACAATTTTGGTGTGTAACTCTGCAAAGTCCTTGTTGCTTGGAACTTATGCTTCTCTTTCTGATGTTACTTCCAGAAATCATTATCTATTCTTAACACAGCTCTCTTCAATTTCTCAAATATAGAATATCCTCATGACTAAACTATAACTTGTTGCAGATTTTAGCTGGAATGGTATTTTTAACCACCTTCCAAAGAGATCTATCATTCCAATGGATGTAGTTTTGGAATTTAGCAAACTGAATGAAGTAGGTGACAGCTTTGCTGTCATTCAGAAAGAAAATTACAATAATCATATCATAAACTTCATTCAGACCATAACTCTAGGAATACTTGACCAATTTTGATGATCTCAATGGCCACCAAAAGCCCTTAAAATGACCTTTCAAACAATATCAAAAATGTCTCAAAGCAATCAGTATTTACTGAGTTATCAGCAGATCAGTCAGTGATCACCAAGTTACCAAACACTAAATTGCCAATATCTCAAGAACTGCTTGACATAATCATTGGCTTCAACAACCATTGTGATGTCATGACTTGGCAAAACAGCTAAGTCATTATTTATGTTTTTTTTCTTTTCTTTTCATATTTGGACTTACTACACAAGGAAGGAGTACAGAAAAGTATCATATGATATGTTACAAGTTACAAATCAGTGTGACATCACATGATGAGTGTGGGAAAGTAGTACACAGACCATGTAGTAGATGTATAAGTAGTGTACAGAAATTGAATGAGAACTCCATTGAGTTTTTCTTGTCAACTTGAACCAGAAGTGTAGTTAAGTCATCTCAGACTAAGTCACTACATGTGAAGCTCTCTTCAATGTGCTTCTTTTAATTATAAATAGACCCCAAGACAATAAGATCCCACAGAGATAGAAGGTTCTCAATATTTGTACATAACACTGATTTATTATCCATAGATTATCATCTGTTCTTGAATAAAACAAAGGACTATTCTAAGACAGTTATATTATCTTTATTTCAAGAACAATAGTACTCCTATATGTAGAACAATAGGTAGTGATCATATGGTAGCCTGTTCTGGTGCATAGACTACTACAATCATGTATTTAAGGACTCTATATCTGAGGATAAACCTCAGACTTAACAATATCTTTTGTCACTTGTCTAACTTTGCTTATTTGAGTCTTTTGATTACCAAATCAGCAAATTACAAATCAGTAAGTGGCCATTTATGATAGATTGTATCCTTATTGTTATCCTCTAGTGAATATGATTCAAAAAGATTAGAGAGTTTTTGAACAAATGCTGACTATTCCTCCAAGAAATTATAGTTTTGGTAAGGGTTCTCCTCATTGATAAAGGGTTTGAAGTAGTCAAGGGCAATACCACAAAGATAAGAGATAGCAAAAAAAAATTTCTCAGTATCCTTCATAAATTCTCCCTCACAGACTTGGAAGTATATTTGGCATTAGAAAATAAATGCCCAAAGTTCATCAGGACTTCCACTACTAAAGGGATTAGGTTCCTTGACACTCTTGCTTCTCCTTTTAGGTAATGAGCTTGACTGTCTAACCAGTGCCATTAGTATTACTTGTAGATCCAGTCCATTGGTATTAGGATATAGGTTTTAAGAGATATTGGATTGGGACATAAATGGCTGTTCCTCTAGGTGCTCTCTCATATACTCCACACTCTCTTTGGCTAACTCTTTGACAGTCTCTTCAATTGGTTCCTACAGTAACAATTACTGGTTTTGGGCCTGGGCAGCCATAAGAGGCCACTCTATAGAGGTTATTGTTGTTTGCCTAGGAATTGTGGGTTAAATACCATTGCAATGCATATAACATTCTAAATGAGGATCTGGGATAGAAGTCTGGGATATTGCTGCATATAGAAAGAGAAGCCTTGGTTACAATAGTGTAGGAATCTAGTTAGTTTTCTTCTACTGTTAGGATAAACTCCAAAAGGAGATTCACAAGGGAGCTTGGTTTCAATTGTTAGTTGTACCAATTCCTACACCAGTTCCAATAAATGGATATAAATGAGTTTTTGATTTGAGAAGTTCAATAGAGGTTGGACAAGAGAGAAGTCTATCTAAGAAAGAACAAAACTAAGGGTCCTTTAGCTAGTGAGGTTATTTAAATATTACAGAAATTTTCAGAGACTGATTAGATCAGGCTAATAGCATAAGCAAAAGCAGCTGGGCAAGAATAGGTAGTTACATATACAACTGGTAACCTGTCATAGTATCATGGTATGTAACACTCTCTTTTTCCCTTCTTCTCAACTTCAATATTTGAGCACTCCTATTTGAAATGCCCAACACCCCAATATTTCAAGCATTTAACTTTTTCTACTATCTCATTTTTTCTTATTCTTACTTCCTCTTTTACTCTACATCTCATTACTCTGCTTGACAGCACTTTAAACTTATTTTTGGGGATCAGTTTCCCCTTCTTCTCTTTATCCTTGTTTCTGTAATTATAGACCAAGTACCCAAACCTTTTATAGCTCCAACACTTCCTTCTATCCTTTTCTTCTAATTCTGCTCTTGGTTTGGTGAGAGCATACCATTAATTGAGCATACTGCTCATAAGAGAGTTATATTGATCTAGAGGCATAGTGCTATGTCTTCAGAGAAGTTGAAATAGAAAGTGATCTCACTAATAACAATAACTTAAATCCTGTAGTAATGGACAATCTTCAGACAATGCTCTTGGATAGTTATCTATATATTGGTTGATACTATTATGTATATGAGCTTATCAGAGACAAACTAGTAGATGAACAGCAAGAGATTAGGATTAGATTTATAGTATAATCAACAAACTTACAATCTACCTACTACTAAAGAGATTATAGTTATCATTCCTGAAGAAAGAGTCCATCATATGATAGATAATAGAGATATGGTATTATAGACAAGAGAAGAATAACTTGAGCAAATAAGCCAGAACAGTCCTTCATATACTGCTCTCCATTATGTTCTGTTATTTCCAAAGGAGGAGAATGGATGGTATCTAAGAATTCCAATCTGTGGTGCTCAACTGAGAGAACAAGGAAAGAATAGAAGACAGAGAGATGGAGAGGAACAGACTTACTCATAGGTGATTTCTGACACATGCTACTATGTATATTGTCTTTACATCAAAGATAGTCCTCAGCCATCTCTTTTTTATGGTGGAAAGCTATTTTAGTAGTTTGTTGTTGATGTATAGACAAACTGTAAACAGAGAAAACTCAACTGGGCTAGGATATATTAACATACTCTCAGATCAGAACTTTACTAGGGACTACAGGATACTACTGTACATGATAGGTATAATAGAGAAGATGTTAGGCCTTTGGGATGCAAACTCATTTTTCTTTTTTCTCATATGGGAAGTCCTAGGTTTATGACTCAGTTGTTCCAGGATGCTATGGCCATTTGCAGACATTTTCACAAACTAGACCTCTTTCTTACCATAACTACTTATTCCAAGTGGCCAGAAATTGTTCAGAGTCTTTTCCCTAGACAGATAGCCACTGATTGTTCTGATATTGTATCATAGGCCTTTAAGCAGAAGAAAAAAGCATTCCTCAAGCTGATTGATAATGGCTTCTTTGGTACTACAGTAGCTCATATTCATACTATTGAGTTCCAGAAGAAAGGTCTTCTCTATATTCATCTGCTTATCTTTTTACACCCTTAAGATTATATTTGAGACTCTTATCACATAAACTCTATGATTTCAACACAGCTACCTAATTCTCAACTATAGCCACTTCTCTATGCAAAAGTTACCAAATATATGTTATATGGTCCATATAGTGCTGACAATCCCTAAGCCAAGTATATAATCAATGATCAATATAGTAAATGTTTTTCCAAAAACTATAAAGAGATAGAGAAATAATAAACTGAACTGAGAACAGTTATCTACTTTATGCTAGGCCTGACAATGGCTTAGTATTTAAACACAATAGAGCTAGATTTACCAATCAATATATGGTCCCTTACTGTCCTCAACTTCTTTTTCTCTTTGATTGTTATATTAATATAGAGGTCTCTGCTGGATTGGGAACTGTTAAGTATCTAAGCAAGTATATCTATAAGGGTTCTGACAGAGCAACTATGAAGATTAGTGATAGGATGCAGAATAAAATCAAAGCATATTTAGATAGTTAGTTTATTGGTCTAACTGAAGCTTATTAGAAGATCTTTGAGTTCAACATGTATGGAGAGTCACTAGCTGTTCAATGTCTTTTTGTCTATCTTCCCAATGAGCACTATGTTAACTTTCATATATACTAGACTGTTAATGAAGTATTGGTCAGGCAAAATGTAGAGAAGACTCAGCTTACTACTTAGGTTGATTACAACTTTGTATATAACAATAGTTTAGGTCTTATCTACTGGCAGTTTTCTCAACACTATACCTGGAATGCCAAAGTCAAGTTATGGTATCCAAGATAATATACTAAGATGATTGGAAAGATATACTTTGTATTACCATCAAAGAGAGAACAGTTCTTTTTATAACTTCTCTTGACTATATTTGAAAATAGAAAAAGCTAAAAGTATCTGAGGACCTAGAATGGTCAAGTGTTTGTTACATTCAAAGAAATATATATAGCAAAAGGATTACTGGAGGATGATCATAAGTAGAGGATTTGCTTGGAGAAAGCAACTGCAATATAGCCTGGAGTAGCATATCACCAGCTGTTGGCAGTAGTCTTGCTGACTGATGAAGTAACTGAGCCTTATGTTCTCTAGGACTAATTCAAGGCTAGACTGTGTAATGATATCAAGCACAAACTGTGTCATATGAGCTACTACCAAGCTAACTAGGAAATACCAGAGGATGATGTTTATGATTATAGCCTTTGGGATCTAAATAGAATGTTAGTAGAAATGGAAAGAAGTCTTGCTAAGTTTCTACCCATGTCTCTTCCACAACAAGAATAGAGTCATAGAATGCCCAATCCTCTCTTACAGGCTGAGCAGTATGATGCAGATAAAATGGTAACTTTGGTGAATGAGCAAAGGGCAATGTTTAACCCTGAATAAGCTGCTACTTTTGATACTGTCCTTGAGTCTGTTACCAATAACCAAGGTCACTTTTTCTTTATTCATACTGCTGGTAGTTGTAGGAAGACTTTTTTTTATAACACTATTACTACTAAGGTTAGAAGAAAAGAATAGGTAGTACTGTGTATAGCATCATCTAGAATTGCTGCTCTTTTGTTAGATGGAGGAAAAATGTCTCATTTACACTTTAAGATTCCTCTTTCTATTAATAAAGACTCTGTGGCTAGACTAAAATAGAATAGTTATATATTTCCAATTATTCAACAGACCAAGGTTATCATTTGGGATAAAGTTTCTATATAACACAAGTATAACATTAATGCTATTGATCAATATCTGAGAGACTTTCTTGAAGTAAGTAATTACTTGTACTTGATAGCTACTAAATTGATATATTATCTAGAATGATCATCCATTTGGTAGAATTACAGTGGTATTTGGAAGAGATTTTCATCAAACTTTGTCTGTGGTACCTAAAGAAATATGTCAACAAGTGGTAGTAGCATTTCTTTGTAGAGGAAATCTATAGAGACATATTAAGTTCTTATATCTCAGACACAATATATACTTGGGCCACTCTGAAGCTGATAATTAACATGCTCAGTGGTTGTTGAAAATTGATGTTAGATCAACTATAGATGATAATAAGATAATACAAGTTCCTCAGTTTATAGTTTGCACTAATCTCAACACTCTCATTGATAGGATCTATCTAGGAACTGGTAACCCAAGAGTTCAAGATGACCAATACTTCTTGGAGCACATTATTCTCTGTTCTAGAAATGATGAGATGCATAATATTAATAAAGCTATTCTCCAACAGTTCAACCCAGTATTAAATACAGAGGCCTATATGCTAAGAAGTGTAGACTCTGTGTCTGAGAAAGATAGAATGTACTATGTCTATCCTGTAGAGTTTCTTCAACAACTCAATAGTAGTAGATTACCTTCTGCTTTACTTTGTCTCAAAGTTGGCTGTCTAGTTATCTTACTGAGGAACTTGGATCCAGAAGGACTTGGTAATAGAACAAGAATGGTAGTGTTGAATGTGAGGAAAAAGGTGCTCCAGTATAGAATTATCAGCAAGTACAAGAGGTTTAGAGAAAAGATTATATTGATTCTAGGGATCAGATTATCATCTAATACAGACATATTGTCTGTGCCACTCAAGAGACTTCTATTCCCAGTCAGGCTGATCTTTGCTATGACTATCAACAAGTCTCAAGAACAATTAGTAGAGCATATGGGGATTAATTTGCAAATATTAGTATTCTTCCATGGACAACTTTATATAATGTTTTCAAGATACACTTTACCATTTAACATTTCTGTTAAGATACAAACTTAGGACTGAAGCTCTGACCCCAACCAGTGATAATTGAAAGAGAAGAACTTGATGGAGTTCCCTATTGGATTCCTACTACTACTTATACAAATTTCTCATAGTCTGTGCACCTACTTCCTATGATCACAGGACCTTTACTTAATAACTATATAGCTGTACATAATATCATCCTATGCTATTTATAGCTTTCCTTTGTTGTATTTCTAGAGGTTTTCTATCAAGTTGACAAATGCACAAGGGACATTTTTCTTCTTTAAAGACAACTTATAACAATTTTAGTACTTCTTCCAGAGCAAAGCTAAGAGAGCAGAAGGACACTTAATGTAGTATATAAAGAGGTATTCAATAGTATTAGATTATAGATTGTATATGTATGAACAATGAACTTGAGATTGATTTTTACTATAATATCAGAAGTAAGTGAATAAAGTTAGTTAGAATAGTTAAGTCAGTAAGTGATTGAAAAAATATTACAGAGTATACAGAAAGTTGAAAAAGGGAGCATAGCAGATTGACTTCAACATATACTCAACTATTCAAAATTAGTAGAGAATTCAAGTCAAGCCATAGACCCAGATGAAAGCCTCATTAATTAGATAATAGTGGATATATAATAGTAACTCAGTAGACAGAAACCTTTTAACTTGTTCTCTACCTAGCTCCTGGAGTTTATTTTGTTCTCTAGTTTTCTATTCACTCTCTCCTTTACTTGGTTAATCCCTCCAGAATTAGATTGACTCAGCTAGCTATTTCCCATCCATAATTCAGGGCTTGACAGAGGGGGTTGATCTGTGTTGTAGTGAGTTTTGTCCATTTATACTAAATCTCTAGTATTGAATTATTGTTTAGATCCCTTATTACTGTCAAATTTCTATTTTATGACTTTATTGGTTTTCTTTAAGGCCACTTTAATCTCTTTTCTCATATGACTCATTTCTTCTAGAAATTCATCTACTGAAGGATTCTTCTCTCCTAACCCTTTAATCCTCTTGCTAGTATTGGAGTGTCTTCCTAGATTAATAAAAAATGATGACTTGCCTATGCTTGAATATATTTGATTGTTATATGCAAATTCTGCTATTGATAACTACTTGGTCTAATCATCTTGGTAGTAACTGATGTATAATGTAAGGGTAGCAGCTGGGCTATCTGCATAGTGTTGAGGAAAGAATAGAAGTTGGCAGAAAGAGTATGTTCTTAATTATTTCTTTCTTAATTTCTCAATTATCAATTATATTTTAAATGATGTTTTGCATGTCATCACTCTATCATTTTAGTGCCTTAGGCCTTTTCTTGTCTTCCTTAGTGTTATAATGCCAAGAGAAAAATTATATAAACTAGAGTACCATAGAAATAAAACAATAATTAATTTTTCTGGTTTTTTTCTCTTATATACTCAAGCTAAACTGGACCTTAGGAGACACTTCTCCTACTGGACTTGCAAACCTTTCCACAAATTAAAGCCCACTGCAAGAGAATAGTTGTCTATTCTCTTACCCTTTTACTATAATATCTAATGATAATCAGTTAGAAAACAGTCTTAGTACAAGCCTATTAAGAACAAGAAGACATACTCATCTAAGGAAAAAACCTCAAATACTAGCAGAAATTACAAGGCCTAAGAAAGTAGCCAAAGACAGCAATAAGCCTAAAGAACCCCAGATTAAAGAAGAAAGTTCAAGGGAACATATATAAAGAGAGTTACTAAATTATACAAAAAGCATAACCAATATAAAAAATTTACCTATGTCAATGTCAACAACAACTGGAGTTTTGGAAATGCCAGTTCCAGGGTCTAGATAAGCTCCAGACTTTGATTCACATAACCCTGAAGATTTGAAAAGAGTTTTTAGAAGAGTTTGAGAAATTGGCAAAAAAGTGTAGGTTGATAGAAAAAGAAAAGGCAAAGATAGTAGTAAAGTATGTGAATAAAAAGACAAAAAAGTTCTGGAAAAGGTTAAAAAAATATGGAGAAGACTATGTAATATTGAAGAGAAAAATCATAGGAGCTTACTCAAAAACCCTCCTGGAAGATAAGCTAATGATGGCTCAGCTGGTCAAGTTAATTAAAAGGTCAGCTAAAAAAGTCATAGAAAACAAAGAGAATCTAGACATCTACTATCAAGAATTTTGGATCATAGCTGCTGATCTAGTAAAAGTGAAAATTATCAATAAAAAACAGTATGATAAATATTTCTGGAAGAAACTTTTCCAAGAGCTTTTTTATGTAATTAGTGTCATGACACAGCCAAAACAGCTAAGTCATTATTTATTTTCTTTTTCTTTTATTTTCTTTTAATTAGGAAATTGGTGGACACATGAGATGGAACAACCAAAGAGAGATGCATGGGAGTTTATAAATAGAAGTAAACACAGAATATGTATAAGTAGAGTAACACAATCAATGAGAACTCCATTGAGTTCTCCTTGTCAACTCAGACCAGGAGGGTGTCTAAGTCATCTCAGGCTAAGTCACTACAGAAATGTATACTTTTTCTCTCTATATAATAACCTTTTCTTTTCTTTTCTACCTTTCTCTTTCTTTATCTACAGCCATCTTTACTTTCTCCTCTATGAACTCTTCTGTGTCTTCTAACTCTTTCCAAAATTTGCCTCTTTCAACTATCAATATTCTAAACCTCTCCTCCTTGAGCAATATTTCATCTTTATTATTACTTTTTTCTATATCATGGTCTAGTCTATGTAAAAGAGAGTCTTCCTTCCTTATTATATTTTCTGGTTTGTGAAGAAGTCAAAAATCTTATTCTTGGAGTTCTAACAACCAGCAAGCTTAATGATAATTCAATTTCTGAGGTTTTCTAAAGAATTCAAGATTTTTATAGTTAGTCCAAATTTCAAATTAACTACTTCCCATGAAGTATTGCCACCATTACTTGAGTCCTATTATTATTGCTAATAGTTCTCAATCATAGATTTCATAATTTCTTTTGGTTTTGTTTATTGATTTTGGTAGATAGACAATAGGTTTTCAAGACTTGTTCTCCTGTTATTGAGATAATACTCCTCCTACTGCATATCCAGACATATCTATCTCCATTTTGAGCTTTTTATTTGGTTTAGGTATAACCAGTATTGGTATATTTGTTATTCTCTTTTTCAATTTCTCAAATGCTTCTCTTTTCTCTTCTAACCATTTCTACTTCTTCTTTCCTATTAGCTCCATCAGTGGTCTTGTAATTTGGGTAGATCCTTTGATAAATCTCTGATAGAAATTACAAAAGCTTAAGAACTGTTATACTTTTCTTTGGTTCTATGGTTCTGGTCAATTGGCAACTCCCTTTACTTTTGTTGGGTTGGTTTCTATACTATCCTAGAAGATAATGATTCTAAGATAGTCAATCTTAGTTTGGTAGAACCAATGTTTCTTTGAGTATAGTAATAGTTTATTGTTGGCTAATATTTATAGTACCTCTTTTACCATATCCTTGTATTTTTTCATCATTTTAGAGAATATCAGGATATTATTCATATATACCACTATTTTTCCCTTTATGATTGTCATAACTTGGCAAAACAGCTAAGTCAATATTTATTTTTTCATTTTTATCTCTTTTAGTTTCTTAAAGATCATATATATGAGATGGTTAGATAAAACAGTATCTATGGAACTTTATAAACACTTGTAAATAGTAAAAGGTATATAAGTAGCTTACATGAATTAAATAGAAACTTTATCAAGTTCTTCTTGTCAACTTGGACTAGGAGTATGGTTAAGTCATTTTAGGCTAAGTTACTACAATAATTAATTTGTGGAATAAATTATCTGTTATAGAATGGTTCCCAGAAAGGAAACTATTTCCCATGTATTCATTAACCTAGTGGAAAACATCCAGAAATACAACATAGAAAGGATATAAATAGCATGGAAAAGATTATGTAAGATATGTATAGTTATTAGTAAAGGTCATGTGATTGCAGGAAACAGGTATATAGACCAATAGACATTTGTATAAATAGCTAGAGCAATCCAATAGAGAACTCTATTGAGTTTTTCCTGAACAACTATCTAGGTTAAGCCATAAGCTCTCATAACTTAGCACTAACATAAGAACTCAATACCTATTATCAACCCTGCACCTTGCAGCCTTAACATTTCACTCTTTACTTACTTTCTTATTATTCTCATCAACAAACACAGTACTCAAAAGCATTTTGGATAGTGGGCTCTAGCTATAAAGGGAACTTCACCATTAGTTAGGGACAGTGGGTAGAAAGCCTGGACAAAACTTGTATCCCTGCCTGAAACCTGACTTCTATATCAAGTGGGCTTGTATATAGTTTTCAGCTATCAGCTCCATGCTACTAGTCTATTGTGATCAGTCTATGCAGGGGAACAATAGTAACCTCCTAAAGGCCTGTCTAGCTTAGAGATTCCCTTCTTAGAGATAATATTGTTTTATCCTTCTAGTTATTAACTAGCTATAAGTTCAGACAAAGAAGACTACTTATCCTTATATAAGGAATTGTTATTATCATCACTATCACTACTACCAGCAAATATGTCTCAGCAACAGCAACAACAACAACAGCAACCTAGGAAGCAACCTGCTGCTCTAGTACTACAACTCTCTCCTTTTACTTGGGAGAAGCAACTTTTCACTCTAATTGCTGGTCTGCAGTAGTAGGTAGCCACTCTATTACAACAAAGTGGAAGAGCTAGAGTAGAGATAGCAAAATTTCTCTTGTTTAGTGGAAAAATGAAAGAAGTGAGTACATTCATTAATATGGTCCAATTGTACCTAAGTATAAAAATAATGGGGGAGTTAAAGTTGACAAAGATAGCTTGGGTGCTGTCTTATGTACAAGAAGAAGTGGTAGAAGTATAGAAGAATAATCTATTGGATGGGTTATCAAAGGGGGAATCAGAAGTGGAGATAGTAGAGAAGTTGTTCAAAAAGATGAGGAATGAGTTTGGAAAGACAGTAGAAGAGAAACAAAAGATGAAACAGTTAAGGACAATAAAGCAAGAAGAAAAGACATACAATGAGTACATCTAAGAATTCAAGAAGATAACAAAAGGAAGTGGCTATGAGGGGCAATCTCTTATTGAAGAGTTCAAAAGAGAGTTAAATAGAGCAATCAAAAGGAAGTTGGCAGAGGTAGAAAGCCCCCCTAGTACAATAGAAGAATAACAGAAGAAGATGGTAAGATTGGATAGAAATTAGAGACAGAGTAGAGCAGAGGAAAAAATACTAGAGAGAAATGCAGTACACCTACAGAGAAATATGCAGCCAAGAGGACACTTTGGAAAAGGATTATATAAAGGAAGAGAGGGATAGATTGTATGGAAAGTGGGAGGTTAGAACTTTAGAGAAGAAACACAGAGTAATAGAGGAAAACAGAGGCTAGAAAGAAACTCTAATACAATAGATATCAATAGGGGAATATAAGGGCAACTGGAGCAGAGTGACTCTAGGAGATTTTTCAGTATATAAATAAAGTCCAGAGTACATTACAACTCATCTCCAGGAGATTCCTCAGAGAATAGAATGAGGCTCCTAGAGGGTAATCTACACTATATATACAAGTTCTCTAGTTATGGAATGTCTCAGCAGTCAAGGACAAGAATGCAAGAGTGGACAGCTAATTAAATATGAGGTAATTGTTATCTAATTAGTTACAGGGTTTCTCTGGTATACTACTATTAGTATGTCAAGAGTGGACTTTAGTATAATCCCCTTACAGGGAAAAGGAGGAGACAGGATATGTTTTGTGTATGGGAAATAAGACCATATGGTCAAAAATTGTTGGTAGAGAAAGAGAAGAAAGGAGAGAATAGTAGAAACACTGCAAGAGTTGGCAAAAGAAAATAGAGGATAGTAAGCTCCTAACTGGTCTTCAATAATTTGTACAGTGTATTGCACCCAGAAAAGTTGAAAAATAAAAATTCTTGTTAAAGCAACACTAAGAGAGTAAGAGATGTATAGTATACACTACAGTCACTAAGAGAAGTGTGGATGAAAGTGGGGTTGGAAAAGCTAAAGAATTATAAAGACATAGCAGTAAAGGCACTGTTAGACAGTAGAGCAACAGGTCTGTTTATGGGCACCAAGTTTGCAAAGAAAAAGAGTTTAAACTGGAAAAACTAAAAAAACCCCTGTTGGTGAAAAACATAAATGGGACAGTAAATGTGGGAGGAGCAATCACTTACCAGGTGAAGTACAATATGTTCTATAAAAAATATGTTGAAAGAGCATGAATAGATATGTGCAAAAAGCAGAAGAAGAGATAGGTGAGAAAAACAGAAAAAGAAAAGATGGTAGAGGAATTAGTACCTAGGAAATTCTAGAAGTGAAAGAAAGTATTTGGGAAGAAAGAGTTTAAAAAAATGCCCACCAGAAAGCCATGGAACCATGCAATAGAATTGAAAGAAGGATTTGTGCTAAGGAAGGGGAAGATATCATAGACCTCACTAGTTTATTTTGTAGAAAAGAAGGATAGTAAGAGGAGAATAGTACAAGACTATTGTCATGTAAATCAGTGGACAGTAAAGAACAGATACCTGCTATCCTTAATTGCAGATATCTTAGATGGAGTAGGAGAAAAAGGATATTCATGAAACTTGATCTCAGATAAGGATATAACAATATAAGGATCAAGGAGGGTGATGAGTAAAAGACAGCATTTACAGTACATATTGGAGCATATGAACCAGCAGTTATATACTTTGGATTAACAAACTCCTCTGCTACCTTCCAAACTATAATGAACAGTTTGTTCTGAGACATAGTTGATCAAGAGAACACAGCAACATTTATAAATGATATTGTAGTTGCCACAGATATAGAGGAAGAGCATGATGAGCTGGTAGAAAAAGTACTGAAAAGACTAGAGGAGAATTATTTATTTATCAAACTAGAAAAATATCATTGAAAGGTAAAGGAGGTAGAGTTCCTGGGTATAGTAATCAGACCTCAAGGAGTAAAAATGCAGAAAAAGAAAGTGGAAGGAGTTCTGACCTGGCCAGTACCAAAAAATGTAAAAGAAGTACAAAAGTTTCTAGGGCTTGCAAACTACTACAGATAATTTATTAAAGACTTTGCTAAGATTACAGTCCTATTGAATTTACTAGTTAGAAAGAAGAAAAAGTGAAAATAGAAAAAGAAGCAAGTAAAAGCATTTAGAAAGCTAAAAGAGACATTTACAATAGAACCAGTTTTAGCTATCTTGCTATACAACTCAAGTTGAGTTAACTCAATAGCTAAGTCTTTGAGAATTATAAAAAGAACTTAATGGGGTTCTTAATTAATTGTGCTAGCTACTTATACAAGTATGCTATTTGCTTTTATTTATATTAATAGTATTCTGCAACTAGCCAAAAGATTTCCAGTTCAATTCCCTTGTCTGTTATTCTATAAATACATATTTCTTGGTCATAGTTGAGGCAACTTATAATAGTATCTCTCTCTTAAAGATCTTCATTCCAAGAACTTTACAGTTTATTATATAGGTCCTGTAGGTTATCTATTTTATCTTCTCTGTCCCACTTTTCTATTCTTAGTTCCTTTATTTCTTGTTCTTGCTTTTCTTCCTCCTGAATTGTTTCCAATGTTCTTCTTTTCTTGTGTCATATTCTCTTCTAACATCTTCAATTTCTTTTTAATTGTCCCTAATACTCCTGATCAAATCTTTTATCATTCCATCTATATAACATTTTTGCTATATATCTTTCTGGTAATTCTCCTCTATGAAATTCTCTATAATCTTTTTTTCTTGCCCATTTTGACTCCTTTCTATATTCTTCTTCAAACCTTTCTACCAAGTCTCTTGTATTTCTTAAATTCTCCCTCAGTTCCCAAGTGTTTTTTTCTACTGTATATTTCTTCTATTATACCAGGTACCTATCTTTCTCTCTAAACTTTCTTTTATTTAGTATTTTCTCTACTTCATATTCCTCTTTCCCTTCAATTACCACTGAGAAAGACCATTCTTTTCTCTAGTCTTCTACTTGATCTTTGTATATATATACTCTACTGATGTTTACTACTGGATGTATTTTTATTGTGCTTGATAACTCCAGTTCAATCACATTTGTTAATATAATATTTTTCACTTTATAAAGACCTATAAATTATTCTGTTAATTTTTCTGAATGTTTTCCCTGCATTTGGAACTTAAGATTCTTCATGCTCAAAAGTACCCAGTTATCCACTCTGTACTCCTCTAGTTTGCTTTTTTTCCTATCAGTATATTTCTTCATCTCTTCCTAACTTTTTCTTAGTGCTACTTCTGTTTCCTTATATACCTTCTTTATCTTCTTTGTAAACTTTTCTACTTTCTTAAACTTTTCTACTTTCTTAAATCTTTCCTTTTTTCTCATTTCAAATTCCATATACAGATCCTGTCTATTATTTGCCTTAAACAGTGATATTTTTGTACTTGTCTACACTTTATTGTTATATGCAAACTCTGCTGTTGCTAACCAATCTAGCTATTACTCCTAGTGATAATTAATGAACATTCTCAAATACTGTTTTAGTTTCTGATTCATTCTTTCTGTCTGGCCATTTATTTGTGGATGGTAAGCTATTAACAATTTGATACCAACCTCCAACATTTGATTTAACTCTTTTATTGTTCCTGCTGTAAACTATGTTTCCCTATCTATTATAATACTTTTTGATAATCTATGTAATTTCCAAATGTTATTCCAGAACAGTCTTGCTACTCCTTCTGCCAAAGTCTTTTTTGTAGTAGACACAAAGTATATAGTAACTTAGCCTGCAATGACTTAATTACACTTCTAGTCTGAGTTGACAAGGAGAACTCAATAAAGTTTTCATTCAATTGTTATATACTACTTATATATATTCTGTATTTACTTCTATTTATAAAGCCCCACACATCTCTTTTGAGTCATTCTCTCTCATACATCCACTGATTTTCTAATTAAATAAAAAAAAAAGAAAAGAAAAAAATATAAATAATAACTTAGTCATTTTGGCTATATCATGACAAAGTGTACCATTTTCATCATCCTATTATATACTACCAGAATTGTATCATATCCTTGTACTAGTGGTAACTTTGTAATAAAGTCTGCTGTTATATGACTCCAGGGTTTCTCTAGTACTAGGTTAGGCATTAACTTTCCTACTAGTATTTCTGTACAATTCTTGTTTCTTTGGTATATATCATAGGATTTTACATACTTCTTGACTTTCTTTATTACTTCTGGCCACCAAAAGTTCCTAGTGACTAATTCTGTTGTCTTCTACTGTCCTTTATGTTCTTTTATTGGCATATTATGGCATAGCTAGATTACTTCTGCTTTCAACCTTTAATCCCTTAGGACATACACTTTTCTCTCTCTTAGCATCAAACTATTCTTTTCTTGCTACTTTTTGTCTCTTAGCATCTTAACTTCTGCTTGCTTTATCTCTTCTACTGCTTTAATCATTTTATCATCTTTTACTTCTAACTTTCTAATTTTCTCCAACAAGTCTATTCTTTTGATTACTACTTCTGCCACTTGTATTGCTTTAATCTCCAGCTATTCTTTCTTTACCAATACTCTATCCTCATTATCTCTCTCTACTCCCACCTGCTAGTCTAGATGCCTACTGAGATTGTTAGCTCTTTTTATGCTGCTTCTTGGTACATGTTTTAGTATGAAATCAAATCTAGACAGGTATAGTGCCCATTTCACTTGTCTCCAATTCAACTTCTGACTACTTATAAAATACTTAAGGTTTTTGTAATTACTTCAAATTTTGTCTGTGTACCTTCTAGTAAGTGTCTCTATTTCTCTAGACATTGAATTATTGCCAATATCTCTCTATCATAAATTTTGTAATTTCTTTTTGCTTTATTCAACAATTTTAAAATAAAGGCTACTGGCCTCTACTTATTATCAAGAGTACTTCTCCTATTGTATATTCTGATACATCTATCTCTATTCTCATTTCTTTACCCAAGTCAGACACTACTAATACTGGTTATGTTGTGAATACTCTTTTCAACTCCTCAAATACTTTCTTCTGCTCTTCTTTCCAGTTTTACTTCTCACCCTTCCTGACCAGTTTGTGCAATGGTTTAGCAATCCTGGCAAAGTCCTTTACAAATCATCTGTAATAGTCTACTAATCCTAGGAATTTTTGCATATCTTTAACTGTCTTAGGTCTTAGTCATTCTAGAACTCCCACTACCTTTTCTTTCTGCATCTTAATATCATCTGTTTCTATTACTAATCCTAGGAAGATAATCTCTTTAACTTTCCACATACATTTCTTAGGTTTCATATATAGATTGTTTGCTTTTATCCTTCTTAATACCTTCTCTATTATTTCATTGTATCTTCTCTCATTCTCTGTTCCTACTAATGTATTATCTATAAACACTACCATATCTCCTGTATCTATTAGGTCTCTTAGGATATCATTTATTATTGCTTGGAATGTCACTAATGAATTTGTGAGACCAAAAAACATTACAGTAGGCTTGTATACTCTAAGATATATTATGAACATAGCCTCCCACTCATCTCTTTCTTTCATCTATACATTATTGTATCCTTAGTACAAGTTTATCTTTGTAAACACTCTTTTCATATCCATAGTATTAATTACTATCCTTTTCTTTCTATTCTTTTTTTCTACAAAGAACACTGGCAAAGTCTAAGGTGACTTTAAAGGCCTAATATACTCTTTTTTCAACTGTTCCTCTATGAATTCCCTTAATTCCTTCTTCTCTTCTCTTAATATCAAATATGTCTTTTTTTTCCTTGGCACAAAGTTTTCTCTTAGATTTATTATATAGTCCCAAGGTTTTCTTACTGGTATTTTTTTTGACTTAGCCTTTTCAAACACTTTAAGCCACTTGTGAAATTTCTGTGGCACTACCTTCCTTACTTTTTCTCTATCTAATTTAATTTCATTATTAAATTTCTCTTCTATCAACATCTTTCATTCATTTCTATCTGATTTCTCTATTGCTCTGATTCTCCTCTCTACTTTTTTTTTTTTCTATATCTTTTTTTACTACTATCTTTCTTCTATAAATTGGTGGATATCTTGTTATTTTGACTTCTTTCATCTCCCAGTTTATCTCAGGGTTATACACTTGTAACCATAGCATATCTAGTATAATGTCTGTTCTCTGCAAATTGCACATATCTATTCTTATTCTTTCTATATAACTTTTGTAATACACATTTACTTTCACTTGGTGTGTAATAGTCTCTCTACTGTTGTTTGTCCTATCCACATTCCTGACCATTACTAGTTTATTTAGCTTTTGTAGCTTAAACCCATATTTTGCTGTCATTTTCTTGTTCATGAACATTTTTGTTACACTATTATCTAAGAGTGCTTTTACTGTTGTGTCTTCATGCATATCTACTTTCTCTACCCCTATATTCAACCACACTTCTCTTAACATTTTAAATGTTCTTCTAACATCTCTCTACTTGTTCTTCTCTTTCACTGTACTTTTCAGAACTCTTGTTTATGTACTGCTGTGCTGTGCTTTTTTCTCTATAGAGTGTACTACTACTCTCCAGTTCCAACATGGTTTTTTCTTTTCTGTTCTATATTCTAGACACAGGATTTTACTTTTTTCTTGTTCTAATACTCTTTCTTTTATTGCATTTTTTCTTTTATACTTTATATACTGCACTCTTATCATCTCTTTTCTTCTTGTTTCTTCCTCTCTTCAATTCCATGCTTCCTAGCAAATGTAAGAGGATGTATTGTTAGTCACTCTAGGGGGGCTTAGTCTGTATCAGTATAGGTAAGTATTGTCTAGCTTATTCTACAATCTATGTGACCATTCTTTCTATATTCTTTTCTCTCTTGTTTATATCTTTCCAATAGTTAAGGTAATTTAATTATTAGTATGTGAGTCATGTGATCACTTGGCAACACATACAGACTGTCTAGTATAGTATATGTACTAGTAGATGTATAGTAGAATACCTTACACCAACATTGATTGGAACTTCTGGACTATTTATTGTTTTAACTTAAGTCTGCTCCAGTCACTAATACTTAGAGTAGTTAGGGATTATCTGTTCTCTTTACAGCAAAGGTCACACCATATATTTTTTGCTTGTCTTTTAAGGAAGAACTCTTGTTCTTGGTTTTTATGAGTTTGAACCCCCTTGTCTTTATATCCCCTATAATCTACATAGGTCTCTACCATCTCCTCTATGATCTATCCTCTCTTAAGTAGGAGCACCTCTTCTAGGAGCATGCTCTACTCTCCACAGTACTCCCTAGTATTTAAAACACTTTACTTTTTCTTTTACTCTTTTCTGCTATCTCACTTCTACTTTTTCTCTTACTCTATATTATATTATTCAACTTGCCAATACTTCAAACTTATTTTTGGAGATTGGTTTCCCCTCCTCTTCTTTGATACTATTCCTACAGTTATGGGCCAAGTACTTGAACTTTCTACAAAAAACATTTTCTTCTCTTTCTTTCTTCTAGTTCTGTCTTTAATTTGGCAAGGGCCTGCCCTTGGTTGAGTATGCTACTCATTAAAGAGTTGTACTATCCAAGAAACATAGTGTTATGTTCCTCAATGTCAAATAAGATTTGATCTCACTAATTACTACTATATTTGTTAGGGCACAAGATCTTTACTCAACCAGACATCTACTGCTGTACTGACTACTGCCCTGATCAAATAGTAAACTATTACCTCAAGGAAAAGATCTTTACTTTAATAGTACTTTTCTAAGGGGTTGATGCTATTCTTCTGTATATATAAATAACAATGCACCTCTAGCACAAGGTTTTTACTAATTAGAAAAAGGTACAGGTAATTTACTAAGCAACACCACCCAATTGCTAGGTTAGGTCTTGAACACAATATCTAGGTTTGGTACCAAGTCTCCACCAGTAGTTCCTAACTGACTACCAAGTTCTCTTTATAGCTAGGGCCAAAAAGACCAATGATTAAGCTAATCACCAATCAAGGACAATAAAAGAATAAAGTTTTAGGTAGGATTTAAACTGAACAGTGCCTGGAGTGTGATATTAAGTTTTTTTATTGTACAACTCAAGTCAAGTTAACTCAGCAGCTAAGTCTTTGAAAGTTACAAAAAAAACTTGATAGGATTCTCAATCAATTGTGCTATTTACTTATACAAGTATACTATTTGCCCTTGTTTATATTGATAGTATTCTACAACTAGTCAAGAAGCTGCCAGTTCAATTCTCTTGTTTATTATTCTATAAATATATATTCCTTAATCATAGTTGAGGCAACTCATGACATATTTCTGACCTAGACAGAGAAATAAAGGTAGAAGCAGATACCTCCAGCTATACTACAGGGGAAATACTGTCAGTTAGATATAGGAATGAGAAGTAGAGACTGGTAGTCTTTATCTTTAAGTCACTCAATACAACAGAATACAATTATGAGATCTATGACAAAAAAATGCTAGCAGTAATTTGATGTTTAGAGACATAGAAGTATTACTTGGGAAGGGCAAAAGTAAAGTTCAAAATTTGAACAGATCACAAAAACCTCCAATATTTTATAACTAGCCAAAAGTTAAACTGAAGACAAGTGAGATAAACATTGTACCTATTATGATTTAACTTTGCTCTAAAGCATGTACTAGAGAAAAGTATAAAGAAAGCAGATAGATTAAGTAAGAGGCTAGATTGGCAAGAGAGGGTAGAAAACAATAATGAAGACCAAATATTAATAAAGCCAGGATGGATAAAAAAGACAGAAACATTAGTAGAGGAAGATAATTTAAGGGAAAAGATCAGAAAGGTACAAAAGAAGAACAAAAAGATGGTTAGGGCAGTGGAAGAACTAAAGAAAACAGGAATAAAAATATTAAAGAATAAAGAATAGACAATAGAGAAAGGATTAGTTATAAAGAAGGAACAAATATATATGCCAAAAAAAGAATTAAAAAGAGAAGTGATACATTTGTACCATGATATGCTAGTAGAGGGACATAGAAGAAAATGGAAAACAACAAAGCTAGTCATGAGAAACTATTGGTGGCCAGGAGTGACAAAGAAGATGGAGAGATATGTAGAGGGATATAATGCTTGTTAATACTATAAAAATAGGAGTGAAGCTCCAGCAGGAAAATTAATATCCAATACAATTTTAGAAAAGCCATGGAGTCATATTTTGGCAGATTTCATTACCAAGTTATCTCAGGCACAGGGTTATGATACAATCTTAGTAGTTTGTGATTGATTCAGTAAAATAGTCCATTTTATATCAACTATTATAGCAACTATAGAGAAAACATCAGCAGAGGGGCTTGCTAGGTTATTTAGGGACCATGTTTGGAAGTTACACAGTCTTCTAGAAAGTATTATATCAGATAAGGAGATACAGTTTATAGTAGGAATAATAAAGAAATTGAATAAGTTGTTGGGAATCCAGATGAAACTGTCAACAATCTATTATCCTCAAACAGATAGGCAGACAGAGAAGATCAATTAGAAACTAGAACAGTACCTGAGGGTTTTCATCAATCACAGGCAGAAGCAATGGCCAGATTGGCTAAGGACTACTGAATTTGTATATAACAACAAAATTTATTCAGTAATAAAAATCTCCCCATTTAAGGCAAACTATGGTCAAGACCCAAGAATGGAATTTGAAGAGAAAAGAAAGGGAAAATTCAAAGCAGTAGGGAGGTTTGTTGAAAGAATGAAGAAAATCCAAAAGGAAGCAAAAGCAGTACTGGAAAAAGTACAAGAGAAAATAAAGAGATATACAGATAGAAAGTGAGGAAAGGCAGAGAAATACAAAGTTGGAGACTTAGTACTATTAAGTACAAAAGACCTTAAGTGGAAGATAGTAGAAAGGAAATCAGAGAAGTTGACAAAGCAGTTTGTAAAGCCCTACAAAGTCAAGGGAATCATCTCAACCAACACTATAGAATTAGAACTACCTGGTTCAATTAAAATAAATTTGGTAGCTAATGTAAGTTGAGTATGGTTGTGTAGGCCTCAGATGGAGGGACAGAAGAAAACTCCACCCAAACTAGTCATTATTAAGGGAGAGGAGGAATTTGAGGTAGAAAAAATACTAAACAAAAGAATAGTTAGAGGAAAGGAAAGGTTTTTAGTATGATAGAAGGGATATATAGTAGAAAAAGACACTTGGGAAAGTAGAGAAAACTTAAAGAATGCAAAGGAGCTGGTCAAAAAGTTTAAAAAAGAGTATAAGGAAAAGGCTGAAAAAATAAAACAACAAAAAAAAGATAATAATAAAAAAGTGTTCTCAAGAGAACTACCAGGAAGGTTTATGGTAAAAATACTATGGAAATATTCAAATAAAGAATACAAAAGACAGAGAGAAAAAAGATAGGAAGAGAACTGGAAACAATAGAAAAATTCCTTGAAACAAGAAAACTAAAAAAGAAGTGAAGAGAAAATAATAAAGATAAACCAAATAAAAAACAAATACAACAAACCACTATTCAGCAGTTGGAAGGAAATGGCAAGATATATAGCCAATTTTTTTATTACTAATAAATCAATATCCAATGCAATCAAAAATCTAAAGTGACTCAAGCAAGAGAACTAAATAGTTAAAGACTACTAAATGGATTTCTGTATATGGAAGAACCTGACCCAATATAATAAAATAGCACTAGTGGGCATCTTTTGAAATGGACTAAACAAGGGGCTGGCCAAGAAGCTTGTGGAATTAGAACAGCTGAATGAGATGAGTTTATTAGATATCTAGTATATCAAGATAATAGAGTTTAAAAGAGCTAGATAATTAACAGAAAAGATGTTTGGTCAAAAAAGACAATTTATTAAAGAGAAGAAAATTACATAAGAGAAGATCAAAAAAGGAGATAGATTGAATCTAGTAGTTTTGAGACAAGACCCTAATGTAATAGATATTGACATGATAAAAAGACAAGAGATGTATTTTAATTGTAGAGTTAAGAGTTATATTACTATAAGATGCCTAGAACCAAGAAAGGAGAAAAAATTCTTTGGGAAGAGAACCAAATTGAAGAGGTCAGTAGAAGAGAAGCCAAAGAAGGGTTTTGGAGAGAACAGAGAGTAAGTACCAACTCATCTGCTGTTATAGACTGAAAATACAACTGCTAAAGGAAACAATAAACAATTTTTTGAGTCATTTTGGTACTAAAAACTATAAATTACTAAAAGAATATTTGGCAAAGTGGATAGCAAAAAGAATAAAAGAAAAAAACAAAGGAGAAGTAGTAGAAATATTGAAAGTTTAGGTATATCAACTGAAAAGAAGAGAATACATAATAGAAAAATACAAGAATTGAATAAAATGATAGATGACCAAATAATTGTTACTCTAAAAGCACTCAAGAAACTAAACATACTCCAGAAACTAGAAAATAAACAATTGGACCTCTGAGTCAAAATAATAACAACTAACATAGGGAAAATATTCCTCAAGAAAACACTAGTGGATTTGGGATGTTTAAGCTCATATATCAGCCAAAGATTCATACAAGAGAACAATCTGAATACACAAAAATTACTTTTTCCAATAACCTGTTATAATACAGACAACTCCACAAACAGGGATAAGAGTGTTATAGAAACCATAGAGATGTATATGATGATTGGAAACCATGAAGAATTAATTCAATTATCAATGACAAACATAGAAAACTATGATATATTTCTGGAATATAACTGGCTTTAAAAATACAACCCAACTATCAACTAGAAAGAATTGTCAATTAGTTTAGACAAATACCATCAATGGTATAGAAAAATACAGATGGTAGAGAAACTAAAAGAAAGTGAAAAAGAGTGGAAAAAGGAGGAAATAGAAAAGAGAGAGAAAATCTTATTTATAAATCTAAAAGAAGCATAGAAAAGAGAGAAAATAAATATCAGAAATATAGAAAGAGAATAAGGGATTTAAAGAAATTATACCCAAGGAGTACTGGAGCTTTAAAGAGAAAATGTTTAACAAGTGTTTGAAAAATTACCTAAACAATCTAGATAAGACCATGCAATTGAATTAATATTAGAAGCAATACTCAGGAGCTGCAAAATTTATCTACTAAACACTAAAGAACAAAAGGAGCTCAATAAATTTCTAGAAGAACATCTAAGAACTGGACAAATTTGACCTTCAAAATCACTATGTATAGTACTGTTCTTCTTTGTCAAAAAGAAGGATAGGTCCTTTAGACCAGTACAAGACTATTAATAACTCAATGAAATGACAATGAAAAACAAATACCTATTACTGTTGATCCAAGAGTTGATTAATAAAATACAGGATGCTAAATACTTCACCAAGCTTGATGTTTGATGGGGATACAACAATGTTCAAATAAAAGAGGAGAATGAATATAAAGCTGCCTTTCAGACAAATTGAGGATTATTTGAACCATTAATGATGTATTTTGGAATGTGCAACTCACCTACAACATTTCAACTTATGATGGATAGTGTTAGTGCTAAGTTGTAAAGGCTTATAGCTCAATCTAGGTGATTGTTCAGGAAGAACTCAATAAAGTTCTCTATTGGATTGCTCTAGCTACTTATACAAATGTCTATTGGTTTGTATACCTGTCTTCTGCAATTACATGATCTTTACTGATGACTATACATATCTTACATAATCTTTTCCATGCTATTTATATCCTTCCCATGTTGTATTCCCACTATATTGATGAATATATAGGAAATAGTTTCCTTTCTGGGAACTATCTTATAACATAGCTTTCTTTAATTCTGTTTGAAAATAAATAAAGACTTTGATTGCTATATCAGTCTATTTCTGAGCTCAGTCTTCTTTTCTTTTTGTTATCCTACTTAAGGCAAATTCAATCTTCTTCCATTTATTGTTAATACCTTGGTTATTAAAGTATAGAGTCATTTTTCAACATTAGTTTGCTATATCATCTAAATTTTCTTTAAAGTCTTTAGGGGGTTTTTTTCTGAGTTTGGTCTTAAAATAGAAGTCTTTTTTTATTTCTTTGACAAAGTCTTATACTAAGCTAGTTAATTCTTTTTTCTTTTTCTTGGAGAATGTGTTCTATTAAATGAATAGATCAAGTTAAAAAAATAAGGTAATAAAGGTGATTATAAGTACAAGAATAGTTACTTTGGATATCATAATAATAGGTTGTGAATTGGAAAGTCTCAGTTTTATATTACAAGTTCCTAAACTTAGTATTTAAATAAAGAATGTGATATTAACCAGACTAAGACTAGAGAACTCTACAATAGCATATTGACTTATATAACATAAACATAAAACAACATGAGATGAACATGTAATAGACACAAAATAAATTATAACATGAACATTATATAGATAGGTACTAAGATATTAGTTTTCAAATAGTATCTAGAAGTTTTCTATAATAGCATTAAACAGTATCAAAACAAATTTTGATATCTATAACTATAGTCAGAAGTTCATTTCACTTGAGCAGAAACTACTATTAATACTGTTGTTAATGTATTATATATATTTAGTTGCCATCTAAATCTGAATACTATTATATAATTTAACAGTCTGAAGTCTGGGTTCAAAAGATACCAGTGTAAGTTCATTATTAGTTAATTGTCTATTTTTGGGTATAGTACTTAAAATCATCTATATCTAACTTAATTGGTGTAGATCAAAAAAAAATAAATGATTTCTAAAAAGAAAGTATTACTAGATAATATAAGAGAACAGCTATTATCCTAGAATAGAGCTTAGCTAAGTGTCTGATTCATAATTTATCTAATAGATCTTATAACATATATTTATCTATTTCTTTGCCTCTTTGTCTACATGCTATCTTGATCATTCTATTTATTGTAAGAACTTAGATAGTAATGCCTTGGAACTACTCCTAGTCTGAGTTAACAAGAAGAACTTGATAGAGTTCCTATTTGATTGTTATACACTACTTATATACATTCTGTATTTATTTCTATTTATAAAGTCCCATGTATCTCTTTTGAGTTACTTCCTCTTACATGTTCACTAATTATTAATTAAATGAAAAAAAGAAAAGAAATATAAATAATGACTTAGCTGTTTTGGCCATGTCATAATATTTATCCTAATTAGAAAGTACTATTGTTGGACTGATATTACCCTTATAGATAATTGAATTATAGCTACAATATATAAAAACTGTTCAGGACAGTGGAATTGTACTTTATATATATTTTATATTTCCTTGACAAGAGCAAAGAGCACTTGTTATATCTTCTGGTCTAATATCAAGATAGAAAATTCAAGGGTATTGCTGATTTTTTTGGATATATATGATTATAGTTGAAAGATATTATCTAAACTAATATTAAACAATTTTGGCAAGTAAGAACTGCCATCATATATCCAGTCCAGTAAATCAAGATCTTTTGAAAAGGTTTCATCAAAGGCCTTTATATATGGGCTGTACATAGCTACATCTTGGCAGATCTTGATTAATATCTTAATTAATCTAGCTAGAATATCTCTTTATCTAAGCTATACTCTGCATAATACCTAGTATATTAATTGTAATCATTTCCTACTGTTTCATTTAGTTTGCTTTATCTTCAAGAAAAGACTTGTTTTCTTGGTCACTACAATATTTGGTCAGATATCTATATATAGTAGAATGAAAGCACAGGTATGTTCTTGAGAGCTAAAGAAATACTAGACCAAGACTAAATAGAAATGACTCATTGATTAAACATTTGAGAAAAGATATGTAAGAGAACAGTGGTTATCCTAGAGTAAGGCTTAGCTAAGTATCTAATTTGTAATCTATCTAGTAAATCTTTTTTTATAATATATATTTACCTACTCTTTTGTCTTTCTATTTATATACTATCTCAATTATTCTATATATTCTAATTAAAAAGTACTATTATTGGACTGTAGCTTATATAATTGCATATAGACCATCTCTTATGGTATATGTAAGAGTCTGTATTAGTAGATTTACCCTTACTCAAATATTACTCTAGCTTTTGAAACCCTTATCTAGCTTTCTAGTATGACCTTTGGTTTTCAGTCTAATATTGCTCTTACAGAATACAAGGAGTATATACACTTAAAACCAGACAGAAACAACTAGTTTTAAAACTTATAGATAAATACCTTATATATAAAATAAATATATAACTATTTGTTGTAATATAAACAAGTCCTAACTATATAATATTTCTGCCATATATTTACCTAGCAGTTCTCCTTTGCAATCTTCTCAAATTTGTTTTTTTTAGCTATTGTAATCCTTTTTTATATTCTTTTTTAAATTTATCTACCAACTCTTATGCATTTTTCAGATTTTCTCTTGGCTTCTATATATTTTCTTCTGCCATATATTCTCTCTATTGTACTAAGTATCTATTCTTTTCTTTAAACTTTTGATTTTTTCAATTTTATATTCTTCTTCTCCTTTGGTTATTACTAGTACTGGCTGTTTTTTTCTCTGGCCTTCTACTTAATCTTTATATTTCTATACTTTACTAACATTTACTACTGGATGTATCTTGATATTACTTGGTAATTCCAGTTTAATTGTGTTTGTTAAAATTATCTTTTTGACCTTGTAAGGTTTAACAAATTGTTCTATTAGCTTTTTTAATTGTTTTTTTTATATCTAGTACTTAAGATCTCTTATGCTTAATAGCATCTAGTCCTCTACTTGATACTCTTTTAGCTTACTTTTTCTTTTATCCATATACTTTTTTATTTTCTCTTGACTTTTCTTCAATGCTACTTTTATTTTCTTATAAACTGTTTTTATCTTTGTATAATAATACTTTTTGATAAACTATGTAGCTTTTAGATATCATCTCTAAATAGCTTCATTACTTTTTTTACTGAAGTTTTTTCTGTAGTAGACACAAAGTATACTATTTTTATTAATCTATTATATACTATCAATATACCATTGTATTTCTATACTAACAGTAGTTTTGTAACAAAATCTGCTATAATATATGCTCAAGGTTCTTTTGGTATTATATTTGGCATTAACTTTTCTACTGGTGTCTTTGTTTAATTCTTATTTCTTTGACATATATTGTATGATTCTATATATTTTTTGACTTTCTTGATAATCTCTCACCACCAATTCTATCATTTTCTACTGTTTTTCATATTCTTTTACTAGTATATTATAGTGTAACTGAATTATTTTTGCTTTTAACTGTCTATTTTTTGAAATATATACTTTTTTATTTCTTAATATTAATCTATTTTCTTCTCATTATTTTTTGTTTTTTAAACATTTTTATTCTTGTTTATTTACTTTTATTACTTTGTTATTTTTTGCTTTTGATTTTCTAATTATATTGCTCTAATTTCTAACTACTTTTTCTTTACCAATATTCTATTTTTATTATCTTTTTTTACTTTTACCTGCTAGTCTGAATGTCTACTGAGACTGTTAGCTTTTTCTATACTGTCCTCTAGTATATGTTTCAATATAAAATCAAATTTAAACAAATATAAAGTCTATTCATGAAATATTTGAGATTTTTATGATTACTCTAGATCTCAATTTTAGTTTGTGTATCTTTAAGCAAATATCTCTATTTTTCTAAGCATCTAATAATTGTTAATATTTCTTAGTTGTAAATTTTATAATTTCTTTTTGCTTTATTTAACAACTTTGAAATAAAGGCCACTGGTTTTTATTTGTTATTTTTACACTTCATTAACAATACTTCTCCTATTATATACTCAGATACATTTACCTCCATTTTTATTTTCTGTTCTCCTTTTCAATTCTACTTTTTGTTTTTTCTAACTAACTTGTATAGTAGCTTAGTTAGTTTAGTAAAATCTTTCACAAATTATCTATAGTAATTTGTTAATTCTAAGAACTTCTATATATTTTTGACTGTCTTAGATTGTGGCTATTCTAGAATTTGTATTTCTCAGATTTTATATATAGATTATTTACTTTTATTCTCTTTAGTACTTTTCTTACTATTCTGTTATGTTTTTTCTTATTCTCTGTATCCACTAATATATCATCCATAAATACTACTACATCTTCTGTATTTATTAGATCTCTTAATATATTATTTATTATTATCTAAAAAATTTGTAAGATTAAAAAACATTATAGTAGATTTGTATACTCCTAGATGTATTATGGATGTAGTCTTTTACTTATCTTTTTCTTTTATTTATATATTATTGTATTCTTATTGTAGGTTTATCTTTGTAAACACCTTTTTTGTTCCTATAGTATCAATGAGATCTAAAATTAAAGATAAGAGGTAGCTATCCTTGATCATTCTCTTGCTTAGGTATTTATAGTTCTTTTACTATTTTCTTCTTTTTATTTTTATTTTTACAAAGAATACTAGTGAAGTCTAAGATGACTTTAAGGGTTTAATATACCTTTTCCTCAATTACTCTTTTACAAATTCTCTAACTTTCTTTTTTTTTTTTTAACATTAAATATGTTTTTTCTTTTCTCAGTATAAAATCTTCCCTTAGGTTTTAGAAAAATCCCAAGGTTTCCTTACTAGTATTTTCTCCAACTCTACTTTTTCAAATACTTTCAGCTATTTATGAAATTTCTGTAGTATTATTTTCTTTACTTTTTTTCTGTTTAACTTAACTTCATTAAATTTTTTCTCCATTGTTTATTTTTACTTATTTTTATTTACTTTGTCTATACTTCTAATTTTTTTCTACTTTTTTTTTATGCTCTATGTTTTCTTTTACCTCTATATTTTTTTACAGATTAGTAGCTATTTTATCATTTTGACTTTTTTCATTTTCTAATTTATTTTTGGGTTATGTACTCATAACTATGGCACTTCCAATATTACATTTGTTTTTCCTAAATTGCACATATATATTTTTATTCTTTTTACATAGTTTTTGTAATATATATTCACCTTTACCTAGTGTATAATTGCTTTTCTACTATTGTATGTTCTATTTATATTTCTGACCATCAGTGGTTTTTTCAGCTTTTGTAGTCTAAATCTATGTTTAGCTGCTATTTCTTTCTCTATAAACATTTCTATTATACCACTATTTAATAATACTTTCACTGTTATACTTTTATATATATTTATCTTTTTTACTCTAATATTCAACTACACTTTTTTCAATATTTTGAATGTTCTCTTTAAGTTTTTTTGTCTTTTTTCCTCTATTATATCTTTCAAAGCTTTTATCTGTATACTATCTTGCTATACTTTTCTCTGTACAGGACATATTATCACTCTTTAGTTCTACCATTTCTTTTTTCTTTTTATTCCATATCCTAGACATAAAATTTTCTTTTTCTTTTTCTTTAGTACTTTTTTTATTATTGTATTCTTTCTTTTATATTTGATATGCTTTACTCTTGTTTCTCCCTTTATCTCTGCTTTATTATTCTTTTACTACTATACTTTTATACAGTGACTATATCATATATTTTTCAACTGTTTTCTAATAACAAAACCTTGTCTTTGATTTTTCCATGTTTTAGTGCCTTTATAGTTATACTTTTCACATTTTATAAAGGTAATCACCTCTTTCTCTGTCAAGCATTCCTTTTTTTTCAATAATACATCTCTTGGGGGCATATCTTATCTACTACAATAAGGGATACACTAGCCTCTTCTCTTGCTATGCCTTTCATAGTTGAGATGACTTATAATACTGTTCTAATATCTCTATTCCAGGTTCTAATCATAGTACTTAACACTATCTCAAAAGCATTCCAGCTGACAATATTTGTACAACTGGTATTCTTTTTTTAGCCAATATATCACATTGTAGCACTGGCCTTGACACTTTAAGAAGTCAGTCTCTATTATTATTCCCAAGCTAAGCAAACTAGCTTATAATATTTCTAGGGTCTCTTGATCTATTATTTTACTCAATATACTTGACAAGCTCATCAAGAAAATAATTACTAGGTAACTTCAGTTTAATATTGTCAAGTATAGTATTCTTCATCTTAACCAACTTGGAGATATTTCTTAGAGGTCTACTGAGGATACTGGTTTTTTTTTCATCTATCTAGTTTACTTTGACTAGACCAATATTGTCACTAAGTTGTGAAGACTTCAAGGACTATCTGAGGTGGATGTTAAGGAAGAACTCAATAGAGTTCCCCATTGGATTAGATCTACTACTTATACAAATTGTACATGGTCTGTGCACCTATCTCCCATAATCACAAGACCTCTTACTAATAGCTACCTGGTATTACATAACACTTTCCCATGCTATTTATATCTTTCCATTGTATTTGCCTATATTGTCCAGCAAATTAGTGAATGCATGTGAAATAGTTTCTTTTTTGGGAACTGTCTTATAACACAGCCCTCTCTTTAAGTTTCCTTGTCCTGAGGAATTTTTCCATTGTCTCCAATTTTCCTTCTATCTTCTCTCTCTCTGCCTCTCATACCCCCTATTCAACTATTCATATAACATTTTTGCAGTAAACCTCCCTGGTAACTCTCTTGTAAAAATTTCTTCATCCTCTTCTTCTTCCTATTGCCTGAGTTCTTTAGCCTCTTCCCCATACTCCCTCTTGAACTCTTCTACCAACTCCTTTACATTTCCCAAATTCTCCCTACTTTCCCATGTGTCCACCTCTGCTATGTACCCCTTCCATTGTACTAGGAATTTCTCCTTTCCCCTTATGACCCTTTTATTTAATATTTTTTCTACTTCAAATTCCTTCTCTCCTTTGATGATGACTGGTTTGGGCAGTATTTTCTTCTGCCCCTTCACTTGGTCCTTATACAAGTGTACCCTACTTATGTTTACTACAGGGTATATTTTAACAGAACTAGGTAAGTCTAATTCTATTGCATTGCTCAATATAATTCCCTTTACTTTGTAAGGGCCCACGAACTATTCTGTCAGCTTCTCCAACCTTCTTCCTATTATTTGCCACTTTAAGTCCTTTGTGCTCAATAGCACCCAGTCTTCTACTTTGTACTCTTCCACTTCCTCCCATTTCCTATCTGCAAACTTCTTTATCTCCTCCTGCGCTTTTCCTAATGCTGCTTTTGCCTCCTCCTGAATCTTTCTTATCTTATTCACAAAATTCTCTGCTGCTTCAAACTTCCCCTTTCTTCTACCCTTGAATCCCATCCTTAGATCTTGCCCATAATTTGCTTTGAAGAGTGAAACCTTTGTTGCCGTATGAATTTTATTATTATAGGCAAACTCTGTGGTTCCTAACCAATTAGGCCACTGCTCCTGCCTATGGTCAATAAAGACCCTTAGATACTGCTCCAACTCCTGGTTCACCCTCTCTGTCTGTCTATCAGTTTGAGGGTGGTATACTATTGACAATTTTGTCTAGATTCCTAGTAACTGATTTAACTCCTTCATCATTCCCACTGCAAACTGTACCCCTCTGTCTGATATGATGCTTTCTGGTAGGCCATGTAATTTCCATACATGATCTCTAAATAGCTTAGCCAGCCCCTCTGCCAATGTTTTCTCCATAGTTGCTATGAAATGGACCATTTTGCTAAACCTATTGTATACTACTAAGATGGCATTGTACCCTTGTGCTAATGGTAGCTTGGTGATAAAGTCTACTGAAATGTGACTCCAAGGTTTTTCTGGAATAATGTTAGGCATCAACTTTCCTACTGGGGCTTTACTTCTATTTTTACACTGCTGGCATGCATCGCATCCCTCTACATACTTCCCAGCTTCTCTCATCACTCCTGGCCACCAATAATTTCTGGTGACCAGCTCTGTTGTTTTCCATTTTTCTCTATATCCCCCTACTGGCATATTGTGGTGCAATTGCACCACTTCTTTCCTTAGATCTCCCTCTGGGACATATATTCTTCCTTCCTTCATTACTACTCCTTCTTCTATCATCCACTCCTCATCCCTTAGATTTTTTATTCCTGCTTTCTTAAGCTCCTCCACTGCCTTCACTACTTTCTCATCCCCCTCCTGTGTTTTCTTAATTCTTTCCCTCAACCCGTTTTCCTCTACCAATATTTCTGCCCTTTTTATCCACTCCAGTTTTACTAGTACCCTGTCCTTGTTGTTCCTTTCTACTCCCTCCTGCCAATCTGGTCTTCTACTTAGTCCATCTGCTTTACCTATGCTTTTTCCCACCACATGCTTCAGAGAGAAGTTGAACCTAGAGAGGTATAGGGCCCATCTAGCTTGTCTACAGTTTAATTTCTGGCTACTCATAAAATACTGGAGGTTTTTATGATCTGTCCAGATTTTGAATTCTACTTTTGCCCCTTTCAAGTAATGTCTCCACACCTCCAAGCATTGAATTACTGCCAACATTTCTTTGTCATGGATTTCATAATTTTGCTCTGTGGCATTTAATAACTTAGAGATGAAGACCACTGGCCTCTATTTCCCATCTTCACATTTCATTGATAGAACCCCCCCTGTAGCATAGTCTGAGGAGTCTGCCTCTACTCTCATCTTCCTATCTAAATCTGGGATAGCTAGTACTGGTTCTGTTGTGAATTTTTCCTTTAGCTTCCCAAACACTTCTTTTTGCTCTTCCCCCCACCTCCACTTTTCTTCCTTTCTAACCAGCAAATGCAGTAGGGCTGCGATTTTGGCAAAGTCTTTAATAAACCTTCTGTAATAGTTTGCTAGGCCCAGGAATTTCTGTACCTCCTTCACATTTCTTGGTGCCGGCCAATTCAAAACTCCGTCTACCTTCTCCTTTTGTATTTCTACTCCTTTTGGCCGAATTACTACCCCTAGAAACTCCACCTCCCTGACTTTCCATCTACACTTTTCTGGCTTTACAAATAAATTGTTCTCCTCCAACCTCCTTAGTACCTCCTCTACTAGTTTGTTGTGCCCCTCCTCCATTTCTGTAACCACCAGGATATTGTCAATGAATGTCACTGTATTTCCCTGATTTATTAGATCTCAAAATAGGTCGTTCATCATTGTCTGGAAGGTGGTAGGGGAGTTTATTAAGCCAAAGTACATTACAGTGGGTTCATATGCTCCAATATGTGTCATGAAAGCTGTCTTCCACTTATTTCCTTCCTTGATCCTTATGTTATTGTATCCCCATCTAAGATCAAGTTTGGTGAATACTTTCTTCCTCCCTACTCCATCCAAGATATCTGCAATTAAGGGTAATGGGTACCCGTTTTTAATTGTCCATTGGTTTATGTACTGATAGTCTTGTACCATCCTCCTCTTTCTATCTTTCTTAGCCACAAAGTGGACTGGCAACGTCTGTGGTAATTTTGACAGTCAGATGTATCCTTTTTGCAGTTGATCCTCTACAAATGCCTGCACTTCCTCCCTTTCCTCCCTTGACAATGAGTATACTTTTTCTTTTTTTGGTACGAACCCTTCTCTTAATTCTATCGCATGGTCCCATGGCTTTCTGGTGGGCATGTACTCTAATTCTTCCTTCCTAAACACCCTCTTCCATCTCCAGAACTTTCTTGGTACCAACTTTTCCACTGTCTTTTCTTCCTCTGTTTTTCTAATCCGTTGTTCCTCCCTTTTTCTAGCTGATGTGCTTTTCTCCTTTCAAGGCATACTGCTGTTTCTTTCTCTTGCCCACTCCTTATTCTTCCCACATATAGGTGGGCACCACATCATTTTTACTTCCCCTTTTTCCCAATCTATTTCTGGGTTATGGATGGCTAGCCATAGCATGCCCAATATTACCTCTGTTTTCTCCAGATTGCATATATCCATCCTTACTCTTTCTATATGTCCTTTGAAGAACATATTGTGCTCAACCTGGTGTGTTATTGCCTCTCCAATATTTATTGTCCTATCCATATTCTTCATCATCAATAGGATTCCCAACCTTTCCAACTTAAATCTCTTTTTCTGGGCAAAATCCCTGTCCATAAAAAGTCCTGTTGCCCTACTATCCAAGAGGGCTTTAACCATTACTCCTTCATGGTTATCTATTTTCTCCAATCCTACTTTCATCCAGACTTCTCTTAATAGCCATAGTATACGCCATATGTTTCTTACTCCCTTAGTGTTGCAATAAGAAATTTTATTGTCCAATTTTTCTAGATACAGTACACTGTACATGTTTAAGGAAGCTAGCCAGGAGCTTACTGACTTTTATTTTCTTTTGCTGACTCTTGCAGTATCTCTACTATCCTCCTCTGCTGGTCTTTCCTCTACTAGCAATTTTTGGCCATGTGGCCCCATTTCCCACACACATAGTGTTATCAATAGATAGTTAATGTCCTTAGTGATCACCCTAGATAGATGTTCAAGAAGAACTCAATAGAGTTCTTCGTTGGATTATAGCCTTACTTATACTACTACTATAGTGGCTGTACCCTAAAGTCCCATGATCACACATTCCTTCCAGAATGTTCCATGACCACCTGACCTTGTCACATGATTTGATTTGCTAAGTTACCATGCTATTTATATCTCAACCCCATTGTATGCTTTAAGGTTTTGGACTAAGTGTTCAAATGTATGGGAAACCTTTTCCTATTTGGGGCTCTCATAACATGGTCCCCCTTTCAAGTTTCCTCATCCCGAGAAATTTTTCCATCAATACCAATTTTTGTCCCATTTCTTTTTCCTCTCTTTTTCGTATCTTCTTTTCCCCCAACCATATAGTAGTTTTGCTGTGAATTCTCTAGGTAATTCCCAACTGAACTCCTTTTCTTCTTCTTCCTGCTCCTGTCACCTTAGTTCTTCAACTTCTTCCCTGTACTCCCTCTCAAACTCTTCTACCAACTCTTTCATATTTTCCAAATTTTCTTTATTTTCCCAGGTATCCTCTTCCACCATGTAGCCCTTCCATCTTACCAGGAACTTTTCCTTTCCTCTTATTATCCTCTTGTTTAGGATTTTTTCCACCTCGAATTCCTCTTCTCCTTCAATAATAACTGGTTTTGGCAGCGTCTTCTTTTGTCCTTCTATCTGCAGTTTATAGAGCTGTACTCTACTTGCATTAACTACCAGGTGTATCTTGATAGACTTAGGTAGTTCTAATTCTACCGCATTACTAGAGATGATTCCCTTGACTTTGTAGGGCCCCACAAAACATTCTGTCAATTTTTCTGATCTTCTCTCTTTCATCTGTCACTTCAAGTCCTTTGTACTTAGCAATACCAAGTCTCCTACTCTATACTCCTCTCCTTCTATTCGCCTTCTATTTGCAAACTTCTTCATTTCCTCCTGTGCTTTTCCTAATACTGCTTTTGCTTTTTCCTGGATTTTCTTCATCCTTTCTACAAATTTTCCCACTGCTTTGTACTTCCCCTTTCTTCTTTCTTCAAATCCCATTCTTGGATCTTGACCATAATTTGCTTTGAATGGCAATGTTTTTGTTGCCATTTGGATTTTGTTATTGTACATGAATTCCACCGTTCCTAACCAATCTGGCCACTGCTCTTGTCTATGATCAATGAAGACCCTCAGGTATTGTTCTAACTCCTGGTTTATTCTCTCTGTCTGCCCATCCGTTTGAGAGTGATAGGCTGCTGAGAGTTTCGTTTGGATTCCCAACAAGTTATTTAGCTCCCTTATCATTTCTGCCACAAACTGCACTTCCCTATCCAATATGATGCTTTCTGGAAGTCTGTGCAATTTCCATACATGATCTCGGAACAGTTTTGCAAGTCCTTCTGCTGATGTTTTCTTTGTTGTTGCTATAAAGTGTGCCATTTTACTGAAATGGTTGCATACTACTAAGATTGCATTGTATCCCTGGGCTAATGGCAGTTTGATGATAAAATCTGCCGATATATGACTCTATGGCTTTTCTGGGATTGCATTGGGCATCAGTTTCCCTGCTGGCACCTCGCTCTGATTCTTGTATCTTTGACAAGCATCACATCTGTCCATGTATCTTCCCACCTCTTTCATTACTCCTGGCCACCAGTAATTCCTGGCAATCAATTCTGCCATCTTCTATCTCTCTCCATGCCCTCCTACTGGAGTGTCATGGTGCAATCGTATTATTTCCCTCCTGAGGTCCCCTTCTGGCATGTATATCCTTCCTTCCTTCATTACTATCCTATCCTCTATTTCCCATTCTTCGTCTTTCAGCATCTTTATTCCTGTTTTCTTCAACTCTTCTACTGCTTTTACTACCCTCTTGTCCCCCTCCTGCATCTTCTTAATTCTTTCTTTTAGGTTTTCCTCTTCTATTGTTGTTTCTACTTCCCTGATCCATTCTGGCTTTACTAGCTTCTGATTCTTGTTGTCTTTTTCCACCCCCTCCTGCCAGTCCAGTCTTCTGCTTAATCTATCTGCCTTTCCCATGCTTTTTCCTGGAATGTATTTTAATGTAAAATTAAATCATGATAGGTATAGGGCCCATCTTGCTTGTCTACAGTTTAATTTCTGACTTGTCATAAAATACTGGAGGTTCTTATGGTCTGTCCAGATTTCAAATTCAAGTTTCGCTCCCTCCAAATAATGCCTCCATGCTTCTAGACACCTTATCACTGCCAGCATTTCTTTATCGTGAATTTCATAATTCCATTCTGTGGCATTCAATGATTTAGAGATGAAGGCCACTGGTCTCCACTTGCCATCCTCACACTTTGTCAACAATACTCCCCCCATTGTATAGTCAGAGGCATCTGCCTCTACTCTCATCTCTTTATCGATGTCTGGGATGGCCAGGACAGGTTCTGTAGTGAACACTGCCTTAAGTTTCTCAAATGCTTCCTCCTGTTTCTTTTCCCACTTTTATCTTTACTCCTTCCTGACCAGCACATGTAATGGTGTAGCTATTCTAGCAAAGTCCTTTATGAACCTCCTGTAGTAATTGGCGAGGCCTAGGAACTTTTGCACTTCTTTGACATTTCTAGGTGCCGGCCATTTCAGGACTCCTTCTATCTTCTCCTTTTGCATTTCCACTCCTTTTGAGCCAATTACCACTCCCAGAAACTCTACCTCTCTTACTTTCTATTTGTACTTCTCCGGCTTCACAAACAGGTCATTTTCCTCTAATCTCTTTAGTATCTCCTCCACCAGCTCATTATGTCCTTCTTCTGTATCTGTAGCTACTAAGATGTCATCAATGAAGGTCACCATGTCTCCCTGGTTTATGAGATCTCTGAACCAGTCATTCATCATTGTCTGGAAAGTGGCAGGGGAGTTTGTTAACCCAAAATACATAACTGTGGGTTCGTAGGCTCCAATATACATTGTGAACACTGCTTTCCATTCATCTCCTTCCTTGATTCTGACATTATTGTATCTCCATCTTAGATCCAGCTTCGTAAACACCTTTCTCTTCTCTACTCCATCCAATATATCTGCAATAAGGGGTAATGGATACCCATTCTTTATTATCCACTGGTTTACACGTCGATAGTCTTGTACCATCCTCTGTGTGCCATCCTTTTTTGCCACAAAGTGTACTGGTGATGTTTGGGGCAACTTGGAGGGTCAGATGTATCTTTTCCTTAATTGATCCTCTACAAATGCTTGTACCTCTTCCCTTTCCTCTCTCGATAGTGAATATACCTTTCCCTTTTTTTGGCATGAACCCTTCCTTCAATTCTATAGCATGGTCCCAGGCCTTTCGTACTAGCATCCTCTCTGACTCCCTTTTTCCGAATACTTTCTTCCACTTCCAAAATCTTCTGGGCACCAGTTTTCTTAATGCTTCCTCATCCTTGTCCTTTTCTATTTTTCTTACTTTCTTCTCTCTCCCCTCTTGCTTTCTTCTTCCACATATAGGTGGGCAATGCATCATTTTCACTTCCCCTTTCTCCCAGTCTATTTTTGGATTGTGGGCTGTTAGCCATGCTCTTCCCCCATACAATCCTCTCCCTCTAGGCTGTGCATTTTCCCCTGGGCATGCTGCATTCCTCTCCAACATCCTCTCTTCCATTCTGCTTTGTCTTTGATTTCTGTCCAGCCTTACTACTCTTTCCTGCCACTCTCCAATGGTGGTCGGTGGTTCTTCTGCTTCTGCTAGCTTCCTCCTAATACTTCTATTCAACCCTCTCTTGAATTCTTCAATGAGGGGTCTTCCCTCATAGCCACTTCCCCTAGCGACCTTTTTGAATTCCTGCACATACTTGTTGCAGGTTCTCTCTTCTTGTTCAATTGTTCTCAGCTGTTCTATCTTCCTCTCCTCCTCTGATGTTTCCCCAAAATCATTTCTTATCTTTGTGAACAGCTGCTCTACTGTTTCCACTTCTGACTCTCCCTTGGCCAGCTCATCTAGCAAGTTATCCTTCCATGCTTCCACTATTCCTCCCTGTACATATGACAATACCCAGGCTACCTGGGTCACTGCTGCCTCTTCCATCATCTTCATTCTAATGTATAGGTGAGCTGCATTAACAAACGCACTCACCTCTTCCATCTTTCCACTGAAAACTTGAGGTCTTGCAACCTCCACTCTGCTCCCCTGTTGCTGAAGGAGCATGGTGCTGACCTGCTGCTGCAGGGTTGCAATCATGGCGAGAAGTTGTTCCTCTCTAGTTTGGGGGGGAGTGGGTACCAAGGGGTGTTCCCCCTGTTGCTGTTGTTGTTGGCGAGATATTGGCAGTGGCAATGGCAATGGTGATGATGATGATTCCTCATAGAAGAATGAATGGTCTTCTTCATCTATACTTATGACTGGCTACTGATTAAGAAGGGTGAAACAATATTATCCCTAAGAAGGGAATCTCTAAGCTAGATGGGCCTTTAAGAGGCTACTGTCGTTCCCCTGTGTAGACCAGTCACAATGGATCAGTAGCATGGAGCTGATAGTATTTGAATGCATGGGAAACCTTTTCCTGTTTGGGGCTCTCATAACACATAGCAGGTTCTATCTCCTTCTGTTTGTCTGTCTACCTCTATTGCATTAGGGTCCCTTGATGGCCCTGGTTGTCCCACTCTTCCTTGGTGGTTTTGTCCTCCTTCTCTATAACTCTGATTCGGTCCTCTATTTCTCCACATTATTTGACCTCCTCTTCCTCCATACAATTCTCCTTCTATACTTTCCCTTGGCTGTACATTTCCCCCTGGGTGTGCTGCATTTCTCCCCATCATTCTTTCCTCTGCCCAACTCTGCCTCTAATTCCTATCTAATCTTACTGCCCTTTCTTGCCACTCTCTTATAGTGGTGGGTGGGTTTTCTGCCTCTGCCAACTTCCTCCTGATCACTCCATTCAGTCCTCTCTTGAATTCTTCAATGAAGGGGCGCCCCTCATACCCACTCCCCCTCGCAAGTTTTTTGAACTTCTACATGTACTCATTGCAGGTCCTTCCTTCTTGTTCCAATATCCTCAGCATCTCTACTTTCCTCTCCTCTTCTGATGTTTCTCCAAACTCATTCCTCATCTTCCTGAACAGCTCCTCTACTGTTGATATTGTTGATGTTCCTTTTGCCAACTCATCTAACACATTATCCTTCCATGCTTCAGCTATGGATACTAGTACTGTTCATAAAGAAAAAAGATAGATCTCTTTACTTGTGCATCAATAACCAGAGACTAAACAAAATCACCTACAAGGACCATTACCTAATCCCCCTGGTGTCTAACCTCCTGGATGCTTCTAAGAAAGTGAGGATCTATTCCGAAATAGACCTACATAGTGCCTATTATCTTGTAAGGATTGTAGAAGATAATGAGTGGAAAACTACCTTTCATACCCAATATAGCTTTTATAAGTGGCTAGTGATGCCCTTTGGCTTGTCAAATACCCCTTCTGTCTTCCAATGGCTTATAGATGGAATATTCTCTGACTTGTTGGACATGTGCATTGTAATCTAGTTAGATGATATACTGATCTATTCAAACAACACCTCAGAGCACAAGAAGCATATTAAAGAGGTCTTATGACACTTACACATCAATAGGCTATATACATTTTCTAGAAAATGTATTTTCCACCATGAAGAGGTTGAGTTTTTAGGTTTTGTACTGGATCCCCATGGAGTACAAATGGATCAGAGCAAGGTCTAAGTCATACAAGATTGGCCAACCCTGTAACACTTGAAGGATATACAAGTGTTTTTAGGATTTGCTAATTTTTATAGACATTTTATTTAGAATTACTCCAAGATTACAGTTCCTCTCATCTATTTGACTTAGAAGGTAGTCCCCTGGCACTGGTCACCAGAGTGTAAGTTGGCATTCCAAAGTCTGAAGAAGTCATTTGTTATGGTACCAGTCCTAGCCCACTAGAACCTGGACTCCTCTATTGTACTGGGGACAGACACTTCTGACTTAGCATTGGCTGCTATTCTCTTCACCTATGTGAATGGAGAACTACACCCTATTGCCTTCTACTCTTGGGTACTTAATACTACTGAACTGAACTATGATGTTCACAGTAAAGAATTGCTTGCAATATTCAAGGTCTTTAAAAAGTGGAGGCACTATCTGGAAGACACCTCTATCCCCATAGATATGATTACAGATCACAGAAACTTGGTATATTTTTGTGAATCAAAAAACCTCTTTAAACAACAGGCCTGTTGGACTAAGTACTTATCCCAGTTCAACCTCCAGATTTGATTTTTCCTGGGTTCCCTGAGTTCCAAACTAGATGCTCTGACCTACAGGTGGGATGTTTACACCAAAGGCATCAAAACCTTATCTCCGCATCCAAACCACTATCCAATTTTCCAGGACCAACAAGTCACTGTGTAGGTCAAGTCAGATCACTTATTAAACATTGCCTCACCTACAACACCACCCTTGGATGACAGTTTACTACTTTGCAATATCTGGTATGCCTTGTCTGAAGACCCAGCTATGACAGACCTACTGCACAATCTACCCCTCAATCAGAATAACTAGTAGAAGATAGGTCTCAATGGTTTACTATGCTACTATAACAGAATTTTTGTACCCAATACAGGAGACCTGCAGCTTCAAGTCTTGAAGTCCAGACATGACCACCCTCTGGCTGGCCACTTTGGCCAATTCAAAACACTTGAGTTGTTGTACCAAGACTTTACCTGGCCAAAGCTACGAGTCTTTGTCACAGATTATATGAAAACCTGCAATACATGCATGAAGAACAAATCCTGCCACTACAAACCTTACAGTGTACTAAAGCAATTATCTGTACCCCTCTGCCCTTGGGATTCTATTTTGATGGACTTCATAGAACAATTACCTGAGTCCAATGGTTATACCAATATTCTTGTCATCATAGATAGACTATCAAAGCAGGTGATATTTATTCCTATCTCAAAAATGCTTGACTCCCCCACCCTTGCTTCCCTTTTTATCTTCCATGTGTTTGCAAAACACAGTTTACCTTCCCACATTATTTCTGACCAGGGTGCCAAGTTCATTTCCAGGTTCTCAAGGTTCTTAGCCCAAGTGTTGCTGCACATGAAACTCCATTTTACCTCTGGCTACCATCTAGAAGTGGATAGACAGACTGAATGGGTCATGTAAGGGCAGCCAGAGCAGAGCAACTCCAGGAGAAACCTCAGTATATCATTAAACTCTAGAATGTGTTACAACCTACCTCCAGAAGAAACCTCAGAGAATAGGATGAGGCTTCTGGAAGGTAATCTATACTATATATACCAATTCCCTAGTTATGAATGTCTCAGCTATCAGGGACAGAAGCTCAGGAGGAGGCAACTAATTAAACCTGGAGTAACAGTTATTTAATTAGTTGTCAGAGTTACTCCAGCTTGTTGTCACTGGTGTATTAGAAGTGGACTTTGGTACAGTTCTCTTATATTCATCCCCTCTCCAAGATTGCTGCATCTTGAAGCAATAGGTCTGGGTTGAAAAATGATGTTGAAGTCTGCCTTGTGAATGTATCTTAGAGCTGCTGGATGTCTGTGGTAGAACTCTGCTACTAAGTTGGGTGCTGAAACATCACAGACAGACTTCCAAGAGTTGTGTTCTCTACTGTATCCTTTTCACTTGACCAAGAACTGAAACCTCTGGTACCAATGGCTATTGAGTAGTCTACAATGTAACAGTTTTGCAGAAGGATGTATAGTCTTGATATCTGATGCATTGAGGAATACTATCTCTGGGGTGGAATACTGGAGCCAGGATTCTCTTTTGGTTGTAGTACTAGGCCATGTTTTCTTATGTCTTTCAGATCATGGACTTGGCTTCTTCAATGGCTGATTCTATCCAGTCTTTAAACTTGTTGACAGTCTCTAGTCTGGAGGGGCATTGTCTCAGTTCAAAGCCCATCTGTGGGTTCTGTCCAGTGTTGAGTAGAAAGGGCATCTGATGCATAGCAGCATAGACATGGTTGTTGTGTTGGAACTCTTCCAGTGGAAGAAGGTTGTACCAGTTGTCCTGTTGTTTGTTGATGAAGATCTGGAAGTACTGATCCAGTTCTTGGTTGACATGTTCCATCTGTCCATCCATCTGCAGATGCCATGCCATGGAGGATTCTAGTTGTATACCTAGCAGTTTGTAGAGTTCCTTAGTGAACAGAGCTACAAACTGTAGTCTGTGGTCCAATATGACATGTTGAGGGAGCCCATGGAGTTTCCAGACATGGTAGAGAAACAGCCTAGCTGCTTTTTTCACTATCACTGTTGTGTGTGTCAGAATAAAGTGTGCTCTTTTTGACACCAAGTCTACCACTGTCATGACTGTATTGCAACTGGAGGATTTGGGGAGTTCTACTACAAAGTTGACACTGAGCATGTCCTATTGTATTTTGGAGACCAGAAGGGCATGTAACTCGTCTACTGGAGAGTGTTGCACAGGTTTGGTACATAGGCAGAGGTTGCAGGTGCTAGTGTATTAACCTATATACCTTAACATTTGGGACCACCAGTAGTTTTGCAACACTAACTCTAGTGTTTTCCAGTGTCTAGGATATTCAGCTATCTTGGAGTCATGATACAACAAGATAATCTGTCTTCTCAACTCTGGGTTCTGAGGTATATAGATTTTGCTCCAGAATTGGAGCAAACTGTCCATATTAGACCATTCTAAAGGGTGTAGCAACTTGTTGGCAGATTGTTGTAGCTCTAGGGTAGCCTTTGCAACCGGCTCTTCTAAGTCTCTATCTTGGTTACCATGTCAGATGTTGAAGAGTACCTTTTGTTCAACCCCAGTGAATTTGACTTCTTCAAGTGCTTAGACAGTGAAGAATTCCAGTTGGAGGAGTGTGATGCCTTTGTTATCACTAGCTCCATGGTCAGGCCTTCAGGGCAGGGTATCTGGATTATCTAGGATGGTGGCAGAAGGCAAAGTCAAAGTGAGTAAGGTACAAGGACCAGCAAGCTTGACAATGGTTGAGGTTCTTGTGGTCTGTCCAGATTTCTACTGGATGAGCCACTCCTTCAAGGAAATACCTCCACTTCTCCAGGGCTTAGATGATGGCCAACATCTTGTTGTGGATCTTGTAATTCTGTTCTACTGGGGACAACAACTTGCTGTAAAAGATCACTGGGTACCACTTTCCATCTGTGGGCAACTATTGTGACAGGACTACTCTGGTAGCAAAGTTGGAGCTATCTACCTTGATCTTGAAGGGATTTAAATCCTGTGGCAATACCAGCACCAGAGCAGAGGTCACTACTAGTTTGAAGATGTCAAAGGCCTTCTGTTTCTTGTTTGCCCAGGTCCACACTTGGTCAGCTTGGGTCAGGTCAAAGAGGGGGCACACTAGGGCTGAGAAGTCCTGTATAAATCACCTATAGAAGTTGACAAACCTCAAGAAGGCTTGAATATCAGTCTTGTTCTCTAGGGTTGACCATTTGTAGACTCTAGCAACCTTGATAGGGTCCATAGAAACTTTGTTCTCTGAAATGACCAAACCTAAGTATTCAATCTGTTTCTTCTGGAATTTGCACTTCTTGGGGTAGAGAAACAACTTATGCTCTGCTAACATCTCTAGTACTCAGCAGACTACTCTCACATACTCTTCCACAGTCCTTGTGAAGATGAGAATATTGTCTAGGTAGACAATTACTATACCCTCCACTATGAGATCTCAGAATATATCATTCATTATCATCTAGAAGGTGGCTGGGCTATTGGCTATACCAAAGAACATTACCAAAGGTTTGAACAGCCCTCAGTTGGTGTGGAAGGCTGCCTTCCACTCATCTCCAGGCTTGATACAGACATTGTTGAAGCCCCAGTGAATATCAAGCTTAGTGAAGTACTTGGCTCTGCAGAGTTGAGAGATAAGCTTGGAGATCAAGGGGAGAGGATATTTATTCTTAATCATCACAGAATTAAGGGCTCAATAATCCTGGACCAATTAGAGGGAACTGTCTTTCTTCTTAATGAAGAACACTAGAGTGGTCATAGGAGATTTAGAGGGTCAAATGTGTCCCATGTGCAGGTTCTCCTCAAGGAAGGCATCCAGCTCCTTTTGCTCCACTAGAGAAAGAGGGTACACCTTGGATGACTTCAGCTCCAATCTAGGTCTGTATAGCTGGCATCGGAGACCAGGGCCTGGAAGGAGTCCAAATAGTCTTCCACCATCTGATTGCTTTGGTAGTAGGAGGACCTTTCTCAAACATTAGTGGTGTCTGACTCTGTATTGACAGGAAAGAACTTCTGTTCAAAGGCTGACCAAGATGAGATGGGAAAGATACCAGTGTCTACTTCCACACAGAATAGATTCTTAGACCACTTGGCTACTCATCCACTCTTGAAGAATGTGAGCATCCAGAAAATCTTCTCTAGGTCTAAGTCAAACTGTTCCAGGGTGAGTTACATATAGAGAGAACAGGAGTTAAGAAATATTTGACCAAAACTCCAGTCTCTACTGAAGTCTGGAGGTAAAGAGAGTTTGGAGCAGACCAAAAAGTGAGCAACAGTCATCATAGGATGGGACATTGGTAGAGGGTGGTACCAGAGGGGGAGCATTTGTTACTGGAGTTGGAGATAGGTTTCCAACAAGCTATGTGAGCTGCTGCAGCTGTATAGTCAGGGCAGCAAGAGTGGTGTTGATGTTATTTTTGGCATTATTCTGCCTTTTGGAGAGCTGCTACAGGTGATTGTGGAGATAGCCCAGGGCATTGGCTATGCCCTTGAGTTCTCTGACAGCATTGACATGTCAGGAGTGAAGTGTACAAAAGGTCAAGATGGGCAAAGAAGAGCTACCTATGAGTAGCTGTCCATTGAGAGATTCTATTCTTTTGTAAGGGTGATTGGAGTAGAGCAACTCCAGGAGAAATCTCAGTATATAATTAAACTCCAGAATGTATTACAACTTACCTCTAGAAAAAACCTCAGAGAATAGAATGAGACTTCTGGAGGGTAATCTATACTATATATACTAATTCCCTAGTTATGGATATCTCAGCTGTCAGAGGTAGGAGTTTAGAAGGAAACAACTAATTAAACCTAGAATAACAGTTATTTAACTAGTTGTCAGAGTTACTCCAGCTCATTGTTACTGGTGTGTTAAGAGTAGACTTTGGTGCAGTCCCCTTACAGGTCAACCAAACTCTTGAGCAATATCTACAGTTATACTGTAACTATCAGCAAACAAACTGGGTGCAACTACTTCCTCTAGCCAAATTCACTTATAACAATGCTCTCTCAGCCACAACAGGAGTCTCTCTCTTTTATG
>Ga0153950_1000038_pt1 | contig 55809 bp, 50 predicted proteins | sample TSNJ034MetaG_FD_104737 | JGI IMG/M metagenome (GOLD analysis project Ga0153950, IMG submission 104737) | Attine ant fungus gardens microbial communities from New Jersey, USA - TSNJ034 MetaG | ecosystem: Host-associated > Fungi > Mycelium > Unclassified | place: USA: New Jersey, Wharton State...
AATTGGAAGCATAGAGGAGGTCGTTTTTTCACATTTTTTCTTGCTTTCTACTTCTTTTTCAGTCCATTCCAGAAAAAAGGAGCTCATGCCACCGCTTGAGCTCCTTTTCGTCTACAGGCTGAACAGAACACCAGACAAAATTGTCTGGTGTTCTGTGGTATAGCAATGGTTACAGAAATTCCCCGTCCTCCATAAAAAAACCCCTATGAGCTTTGCGCTGAGCCACGGGATTTCTTGCTTATTCAGGAGTCCGTCACTCCGGCCTCCACCTTGTTCTTTTTATGCTGCTCGAAATCCTCCGCATAGTAATAGTTCTTGTCCTCATCCGTCACGAAATACAAATAGTCGCTGGGTATGGGCGACAGCGCCGCGTTGATTGCGTCAACACCCGGGTTGCAGATCGCGCCTGCTGGGATTCCCTCGCATTTATAGGTGTTGTAATAACTGTTGTAGCGGTTTTCATCACCTGTGATAAAGGGCTTGATCGCCCCTTCCACATAGTTGATGGTCACGTCGCACTGCAGCATCATGCCCGCGTCCAGCCGGTTGTGCAGCACCGAGGATATGCCGGGCATCTGCTCGTGGCCAAACGCCTCCTTTTCGATGATGGAGGCCAGCGCAAGAACCTCGTCCACCGACCAGCCGCTCAACTCCACATCGGCCCGCATACCCGGGGTAAACTTGCTCTCCAAATGACCCAACATCTTTCGGATGATCGATTCCGGGGATTCGTCCGCGTAGATTTGATAGGTATCCGGAAACAGGTAACCCTCCAGCTTAAAGCAGCGGTTTTCGTTTTCCTGCTGCTGTGCAACCAGCGGAAAATCACTGAAGTTCCCTGCCTGGGAGGCATCGATAAACTCCAGAGCGGTGCACACGCCCATGTCCTCCAGCACCATGCCAATGCGGGGCAGCGTGTAGCCCTCCGGCACAGTGAGAGTCAGAACCGCAGGCTGACTGGGAGCCTGCACGTTGGGTTCCTGCTGCTCCTGTGCAGCGCTACTCTCGGCGGCGGCGGACAGGGATGCGTCGCTGTCCCCGCCGCCCTTTGAGGTATCCCGCCTGCCGCTGCAGCCCGCCAGAACAATCAGCAGAACGATTAAAAGCGCGGTCCATTTCTTCATACGCGTTTACAATCCTTATACATTTAGTATATTGTGTCCCGATTTTTATGCAAGCAGCATATCCTGAAAGCGGCCGTCGATCAGCTGCTTTGTGGATCTGTACCCGGTGTCCCACAGCAGCCGGGCCATTTCTGTGAACTGAAAATCGATCGCCTCGGGGCAGTGGGCATCCGACGAAACGGTCACGGGAACACCCAGTTCACAGAGCTCCCGCAACAGGCTCTCGTCCGGTATCTGCTGCTTTGTATAGCCCTTGAATACGGTGCCGGTGTTGACTTCCACAATGCAGCCCGAACGCGCCACCTCCCTAGCCAATCCGCGGCACAGGTCCCGGTACCAGCCGCTCTGTGTGTCGAAATATTTTCCGTTCCCGTTCAGCTTTGTGATCAGACTGATGTGTCCGAGAATGTCGGGCTTCAGCCGGTGCGCGATATCGGCCATATTCTCGTAATAACGCGCCACCAGCCTGCGGATGTCCCCGTCGCCCACCAGCCTGACCGCCCGCTCGAACTCCTCGATTCGGTGTTCGATACAGTAATAGGCGCCGGAACTGTCGTCGCGCACATAGTGGCAGGAGCCGATCACATAGTCCAGCCCCTGGCGAGGGGTTGGTTCGTAGTATTCGCTTTCCACCCCTATGTAAATCTGTATCTTGCCCTTGTACCGCTCGCGCAGCCGCGGGATCTCCCTGAGGTAGAGCTCCACGTTTTCCCGCGTCATGCAGCAGTCGCTGTCGTAGGAAGCGTGGCCGTGGTCCGAGAAGCCCAGGCTCACAAAGCCCTTGTCGATGGCCGCCTGCACCATCTGGTCGGCGGTGGCGGATCCGTCGCTCAGGACTGTGTGGGTGTGCAAATTGCTCCGGATTTGGTTCATGTCATTTTTTCCTGCTTCACTTTTTTGTCCACCACGTGCCGGCCGGCCAGCTCCTTGGACACCGCCTCCACCGGCACCCCCTGCTCCACCATCAGCACCAGGCTGTGGTACATCAGGTCCGCCAGCTCGTACACCAGCTCGGCGTTGTCATTGCTCTTTGCGGCGATGATTACCTCGGTGGATTCCTCCCCCACTTTTTTCAGAATCTTGTCCAGGCCTTTCTGAAATAGGTAGGTGGTATAGGATCCCTCCCGCATGCTGGTCTTGCGCCCCTTGATCAGCTCATAGAGATCGTCCAGCGAGAAGTGTTTCTCCGCCTCATCCACAAAAAGGGGGGCAGTGAAGCAGCTGTCGGTGCCCAGATGACAGGCGGGCCCCGATTTGATCACCTCCACCACCAGCGCGTCCCGGTCGCAGTCGGCGTACATGCGCACAATGCGCTGGATGTTGCCCGAGGTCTCCCCTTTTCGCCACAGCTCCTGCCGGCTGCGGCTCCAGAAGCAGGTGCGCTGCTCCCGCAGGGATATGTCCAGGCTCTCCCGGTTCATATAGGCAAGCGTCAGCACCTTTTTGGTGTGAAAATCCTGCACAATGGCCGGGATCAGGCCGTTTTCATTGAATTTTAGTGTGCTAAGATCCAGCATAATTGTCTCCTTCAGGTCTTCGTATAGTGGCTACAGCCGCATGGGGATGCCCTTTTCCCGCAGGCTGTGCTTCAGGTCGCCGATGCGCACCTCCCGGTAATGAAAAATTGAGGCTGCAAGCCCCGCGTCCACACCTGGCAGCGCCTCGAACAGCTTTACAAAGTCCTCGGTGCCGCCCGCGCCACCCGACGCGATAATCGGTATGCTCACGGCCTGCTGCACCGCCTCCAGCAGCTCCAGGTCAAAGCCCCGGCGCACGCCGTCGGTGTCGATGCTGTTAACCACCAGCTCCCCCGCGCCGTTCGCTTCGCCGCGCCGCGCCCACTCAATGGCGTCGATGCCGGTGTCCTCCCTGCCGCCCTTGGCAAAGATGGTAAAGCGGCCCTTCACCCGTTTTATGTCCATGGAGAGCACAACGCACTGGTCGCCGTACCTTTTGGCCGCGTCCCCGATCAGGCCCGGGGTTTTGATCGCGCCGGAGTTCACGCTGACCTTGTCGGCGCCGCAGCCCAGCACCCGGTCGAAATCTGACACCGCGTTGATTGCGCCGCCCACCGTGAGCGGGATAAAAATGCGTTCCGCCACCCGCTTCAGGATACCGGTAAACAGGGCCCGACCATCGCTGGAGGCTGTGATGTCGTAAAATACCAGTTCGTCGGCGCCCTCCCGGTTGTAGTATTCACCCAGCTCCACCGGATCGGAAACGTCCTGGATGCCCTCGAAGTTCTTTCCCTTTACCACGCGGCCGTCCCGCACGTCCAGGCAGGGGATGATGCGCTTTGTCAGCACCAGTCGCTCACCTCCTTGATGTCCTCCAGCCGGATGGCCCCAGTGTAGAGAGCTTTGCCCAAAATCACGCCATACATCCCCATATCCCGCAGGATAAAAACCTCCTCTTTCGAGGAGATGCCCCCCGAGGCCACGATCTCGCAGCCCACGTGGTAAGAGAGCCTGTCGTAGACATCCAGGTTGGTGCCAGCCATAGCGCCGTCCTTGGAGATGTCAGTGTAAATGATCGTCACGACCCCCGCCTTGTCCAGGCGGGCGCAGAATTTCATGGCGTCCAGCGGGGTGGTCTCCAGCCAGCCTTTCACAGCCACCTTGCCGTCCCGGGCATCCACGCCCACCGCGATGCGCTTGCCGTACTTCTTGACCATGCGGGCCATGAAGTCGAAGTTCTCCACCGCGATTGTTCCCAGGATCACACGGGCAACGCCGACATCCAAATACTGTGCAATGCGCTGCTCGTCCCGGATGCCGCCGCCCACCTGAATGCACAGCCCGCTCTGCTCCATGATCCTGCGGATTACCTCAAAATTAACCAGCTTTCCGTCTTTCGCGCCGTCTAAATCGACCACGTGCAGGTTGCGCGCACCGCGCTTTTTAAACGCCAGGGCAACCTCCACCGGATCGTCGGAGTATACATCCACCCGATCATAATCTCCCTGAGTCAAGCGGACCACCTGTCCGCCTTTCAGGTCGATAGCCGGAAACAATTCCATCATTTTTCCTCCTCACAAGGGTCTCGTTTCCATCAAGGACTTGGCGTGTGTGCCGATGACTCTACAGACATCAAACACTATCAGAAAGCTAGTCCGTTGTATGCGCAAATGCTCTTAATATCTCCAGTCCGACCTTACTGCTTTTTTCGGGGTGGAACTGGGCGCCATAAACGTTTCCGCGCCGCACCAGCCCGGTCACCTCGGCCTGCCCGTACCGGGAAGACGCCACCGTGTGCCCGGTGACCTGTGCGAAATAGGAGTGCACATAATACACGAAGCGGTCCTGTCCCATGCCGTCGAGCAGCGGGCAGTCCTTTTTGGTCTCCAGCCGGTTCCAGCCCATGTGGGGCACCTTGAGCGGCTCGCCGCCCAACGCGGGCCGCAGCGCCGTGATCTCGCCCGGCACCAGACCCAGACCCAGGTGGTTGCCGTATTCGCAGCTGCGCTCGTACAGCAGCTGCATACCCAAACAGATTCCCAGCAGCGGCTTGCCCGCGTTCGCCTGCTCTATCACCACCTGGTCCAGACCGCGCGCGCGCAGCTGATGCGCCGCGTCGCCAAAGGCCCCCACACCCGGCAGGATGATGTGACTTGCTGCCCGGAGCTCCCCCGGCTGCTCGGTGACAATGCAGTCGATCCCCAAAAAGGTGAGGGATGACTTCAGGGAAAACAGGTTCCCCACCCCGTAGTTGACAATGGCTACCATACTGCTCCTCCCGAAAATGCCGGCTAGAACCTGTATTCATGATTCATAAATAGGTTCTAAATAATTGTCCCCTTTGTGGAGGGAATCTCTTCTCCCAGTGCGGCGTTTACCGTGACCGCCTGGCACAGCGCCCTGGCGAAGCCCTTAAAGGCAGCCTCGATGATGTGGTGACTGTTGGTGCCACAGATGCCGCGCAAGTGCAGCGTGGCCCCCAAGCCTCTGACAAAGCCCAGGAAGAACTCCTCCACGAGCTCGGTATCGAAGTCCCCCACCCTCTGGGCGGGGATCTCCAGGGTATATCCCAGGTGCGCGCGACCGCTCAAGTCCACCGCCACCATCACCAGAGCCTCGTCCATGGGCAGCAGGAAGCTCCCGTACCGCGCGATGCCCCGCATCTCGCCCAAGGCCTGGGCAAACGCCCGGCCCAGTACAATGCCAATGTCTTCGGTGGTGTGGTGGTAGTCCACCTGTGTGTCGCCGTCGCACTGCAGGTTTAGGTCAAATCGGCCGTGGCGCGCAAACAAGGTCAGCATGTGATCCAGAAAACCACAGCCGGTCTTGCAGGTGCACAACCCTTCCCCGTCCAGGTTCAGGGTCAGCTCAATCTTTGTCTCGGTGGTGTCGCGGCTCATCCGCACCTGTCTCATAATATCCTCCTCAGTGTGGTCAATAGCTGCTCCATCTCCTCGGGTGTACCAATGGAGATGCGCACAAAGTCCTTGATGCGCCGCTGCGAAAACTGCCGCACCAAAATCCCCGCCGCCTTGAGCCGCTCGTAAAGCGCAAAGCCGCCCAAGGCCGGATGCCGCGCAAACAGAAAGTTGGCCTCGGAAGGTAACACCTGAAAACCCAGTTCCTCCAGCGCGCACGCGGTCCTCTCCCTGGTGGCGGTGATCCGCTCCACCGTTTGGCACAGGTAGCTATCGTCCTCGGCGGCGGCAATCCCCACCGCGATGGACAGACGGTCCAGGTTGTAGGGGTTGAACGAGTATTTGATCCGCTCCAGGGCGGCGACCAGCGGCTTTTGTCCCAGGCCGCTGCCGATGCGCATGCCCGCCAGCGCCCTGGACTTGGAGTAGGTCTGCACAACCAGCAGATTGTCATACCGCTGGATCAGCGGCACCGCGCTTCTGCCGTCGGAAAAATCCACATAGGCCTCGTCCACCACCACCAGCCGCCCGGGGTTTGCGCGCAGCAGCTCCTCCACCTGTGCGACCGTCAGCGCCATGCCGGTGGGCGCGTTGGGGTTCGCGACGACGATATGGCCGTCCAGCCCCCGGTAATCGGCGGGATCAAGGGAGTAGTCCTCCCGCAGCGGAAGCCGCACCGCCTCCAGCCCGCAGAGCTGGGCGTACACCTGATAGAAGCCGTAGGTGATGTCGGGAAAATACACCTTGTCCCCTTTGTCGAAAAAGGCCATAAAAATATAGCCCAACACCTCGTCGGACCCCCCGCCTACAAAGACCTGTTCCGGCGCAAGACCGTGGCACTGGGCCATGGCATGGCGCAGTGCGGTCACCTCCGGGTCCGGATAAAGGCGCAGCTCCTCTGCGTCGAACCCAACCACTGCCTGCGCCACACCCGGCGCGGGCGGATATGGGGACTCGTTGGTGTTCAGTTTTATGTATGACTTGTCCCGGGGCTGTTCCCCCGGCGTGTAGGGAGCCAAAGCGGCAGCGGCCTTTCCCAGAAATCTGCTCACTCCAAACCCTCCATTCTTATTGTAACGGATTTCGCGTGAGCGTCAAGCCCTTCGCGCATGGCAAAGGCGGTAATTTTATCGGAGATCCGGGCCAGAGCCTCTTTTTGGTAGTAAATAAACGAGGAGCGCTTGCAAAAATCGTCCACTGAAAGGGGCGAGGAAAAGCGCGCCGTGCCCTCGGTGGGCAGCGTGTGGTTGGGCCCCGCGAAGTAGTCGCCCAGGGCCTCCGGCGCGTAGTGCCCCAAAAACACCGAGCCCGCATGCCTGATCAGCGGCAGTAGCGCCAACGGCTCGCCGGTGCAGACCTCCAGGTGCTCGGGCGCGATGCGGTTGCTGATGGCTACTGCGTTTTCCAGCGTATCGGTAACGATGATGGCGCTGTTGCGCTCAATGGCCTGGGCGGCAATCTCCCGGCGGGAAAGTTTTTCCAGCTGCTCCCTGATTCGCTTCGCCACCGCCTGGGCCATCGCCTCGCTGGTGGTAACCAGCACCGCGGCGGAAAGCTTGTCGTGCTCGGCCTGCGAGAGCATATCCGCCGCCACAAAAGCGGGGTTGGCACTGTCGTCGGCAATCACCAGGATGTCGCTGGGGCCCGCGATCATGTCGATGTCCACCAGCCCGTACACCATGCGCTTGGCCGTGGCCACGTAGATGTTGCCCGGGCCCACGATCTTGTCCACCCTGGGCACGGTACCGGTTCCGTAACAAAGCGCCGCAATGGCCTGGGAGCCGCCTATTTTAAAGATTTTGTCCACGCCCGCCACATGGGCCGCCGCCAGGATGTCGTCGGGCACCTTGCCGTCCCTGCCCGGCGGGGTGGCCATTACAATCTCTCCCACACCCGCAATCCTGGCGGGCACTATGTCCATCAGCACCGTGGAGGGGTAGTACGCCGTACCACCGGGTACATACACGCCCACCCGGTCCAGCGGGATCACCCGCTGCCCCATCACAACGCCGGGGCGCTCATCCATCAGATAGCCCTGCCGCTTCTGCTTTTCGTGAAAAGCGGCGATGTTGTCCTTTGCCTCCCGCAAAATATCCAGAAAGGCGGGATCGGTGCGGACCACGGCCTCCCCGATCTCCTGTTCGGACACGGCCAGGCTTTCCAACCGCACGCCGTCGAATTTCTCCTCGTAGTGGAACAGGGCGGCGTCGCCGTTGTTCTTTACCGCCTCGAGCACCTTTTCCACGACCTTGTCCACTCGCCCCTGCTCGCCCGCCTCGCGGAGCTTTGGCAGTTGGTCGGGGCCTTGACAACGGATGATTCTGATATCAGTCATTGGGGATTACCTCTTTCAGCTTTTCGGTCATTTCGTCTATCCGGGGCGTCTTGAACTTATAGCTGGACTTGTTTGCGATGAGTCGGGCGCTGATGTCCACAATATCGCAGAACACCCGCAGGTTGTTTTCTTTCAGGGTGGTGCCGGTCTCCACAATGTCCACGATCACGTCGGAAAGCCCTAGAATTGGGGCCAGCTCAATGGAGCCGTTCAGGTGGATCAGCTCCATGTCCCGGTTCTTGGAGGCATAGTACCTCTTTACGATGTTCACGAACTTGGTGGCCACCCGCAGAGTGGCGCCCTTGTCCTCCACAAAATCGTTGGGCCCCGCCACGGCCACCCGGCACCTGCCAATGTTCAGGTTCAACAGCTCGTACACGTCCGGCGAGGATTCCAGCAGGATGTCCTTGCCCACGACCCCCACGTCCGCCGCGCCCCGCTCCACATAGATAGCCACGTCGCTGGGCTTTACCAAAAAATAGCGCAGATCGTTTGCTTTGTCCTCAATGATCAGCTTGCGGCCGCCATCGAAGAAGTCGGCGCACCTGTAACCAGCCTGCTCCAGCATGCGGTAGACCCTGTCCCCCAGCCGCCCCTTGGGCAGTGCGATGCTCAGCACGGCGCCACCTCCTCAAGCTCCCCGGCCCGGTAGCGCATATGCCTCCCATAGCGCAGCCCCACGGCGGAAAGATCGCTGTCCTCCCGCTCCAGCCGCACCTTTTTGTCCTGGGCGTTCAGCTCCTTTACCAGCGTCAGCAGCGCGGCGAAGTCGCAGTCCTGTGCGTAGCTGATCAACAGGTCGAAGTCCATTTGCCCGCGCCGCTTCAGGTGGACCCCCAGTTCATCCAGGGACACGGCAAAGCCAATGGCCCGGCTCTGCTTGCCCATGCGGCGCAGCAGGTTGTCGTACCGGCCCCCGGTCAGCACCAGCGAGGGCACCCCCTCCACATAGCCGCGGAAAATCAGGCCGTTGTAGTAATCCAGGTCGTTCACAACTGAAAAATCCAGATTTACACTGCCACAGCCGCTGTTTTTCAGAATACAGCCCACCTGCGCAAGCTCCTGCCAGGCCTCCTCCACGCGGGGGTTGCAGACAAGCTCTCTCGCCCTTTCCAGGGACTCGGAAAACCCGCCGTGCAGCTCCACCAGCGCCAGGATGCGCCGCCTTTTGTCGCCGTTGATGCCCTCCTGCTCCAGAATGCGGGAGATGTCCCAGGCGTTTTTCGCGTGGATGTTGTCCATGATCATGCTCTCCGCCCGGTGGCTGAGCCCCATGTCCGCCAGCAGGCCCGACACAAAACCCAGGTGGGAGATGTCCATGGCGAAGCGCTCGCCAATCAGCCCCAAGCTCTCCAGCGCCAGATCGATGATCTCCAGATTGGCGCAGCAGTCATCCGCGCCAATCAGCTCCACGCCGATCTGGTTGTGCACCTTGTACTCCCGATTTTCGGTGGCCAGGCGATACACCTCGTCCACGTAGTACAGCTTCTGTGCCGCGGCCATCGCTTTCCTGGGCACGTTCTTAACAATGGATAATGTAGCGTCCGGCTTAAGCGCCATCAGCTTGCCGTCCAGATCCATAAAGGTGATGATGCTCTCGGTGTCCAGAAAGTTCTTATTCTCCACATACAGCGCGTATTCCTCGAACTTTCCGGTCTTCACGCGGGTAAAGCCACGCTGCTCAAACAGCTTCCTAAGCTGCAGCAAAACCAGCTCATCCCGCGAAAAGCTCTGTGTGAGTGCTTCCATGTTTTCCTCCGTAAATTTCCCTGGGAGATGCTCTTTCCCTATTATACTGAATTCCAGGCAATTATACAATATTTTATTGAATTAGTCAATTACCTTATTATCAGGTTAAAGTAATGTAAAATTGCTTGCATAACGAAATTGGCTGTGGGAATGCCGCTTCGCGGCTTGGGTCAATTCTTACACTTTCGGTTTTTAACGGAAAGTGCTATAGTATAAGTGTAGGCTTATACTAAATTGCACAAGGAGTGATAGAATGCGGCCAACTGTATGGTACCTTTACCACAGCGGCTTCGCGGTAAAGACCGCGGGGCATTTTCTGATTTTCGACTACTGGCGGGACACCCCCGGCAAAGGGCTGGACAGCGGAGCAATAAATCCCAAGGAACTTGCGGGGCAGGATGTGATCGTGTTTGTGTCTCACAAGCACGGCGACCACTACAACCCGGTAATCCTGAATTGGCGGCGGGAGCTTCCGGGCCTGCGCTACGTGCTGTCGGACGATGTACCGTCCGCGCCCGGCGCCCTGATGGCGAGCAAAAACAAAACCTACAAGCAGAGCGATTTCACTGTGGAAACTTTCGCCTCCACCGACGAAGGTGTCGCTTTCCTGGTATGTATCGACGGTCTGCGCATCTACCATGCGGGGGACCTAAACTGGTGGCATTGGGCCGGCGAGAGCGACAGCTACAACGCCCAGATGAGCGCGGACTACCGAGGGCAGATCGATCTTCTGGGAAAAGAGCCCATCGACCTGGCCTTTGTCCCGGTGGACCCGCGGCTGGAGGAGCAGTACGCACTAGGCATCGACTACCTGATGCGCAGCGCACAGGTGCGCTGCGCCGTCCCCATGCACTTCGGACAGGAATCGGCGGTGGTGGAGCGCCTGTTGGCCGACCCGGTGACCGCTGGCTACCGGGACCGCATCCTGCCGCTGACCCGGCGCGGCCAGTCGGTGCTGCTCTAAGGAATCGTCACGAAATACAACAGACCTGTTCTAAAACCCGTCGCAAATGGATAAGCGAGGTGTTCCAGAACAGGTCTAATCAACGGAGGTTTTTTATGGACAGTCAGGTAAACGCTAAAACTATAGAGAGTTCCACCACGGAGCAGATCCACATTGTCATGCCCCAGCATTTAAACGGGACCGGGCGCCTGTTCGGCGGCCAACTGGCCCTGTGGATCGACGAAGTGGCCGGCGTAACTGCCCGCAGGCACACAGGCAAGGCAATTGTCACGGCGGCCATCGACAATCTGCGCTTCCGCGAAGCGGTGGAGCAGGACGAGCTGCTGATCATGCGCGGCAAGGTGACCTATGTGGGCACCACCTCCCTGGAGGTGCGGGTGGACAGCTACGTGGAGGACTACAGTGGAAATCGCAAGCTGATCAACACCGCTTTTGTGATCCAGGTGGCGCTGGGCGAAAACGGCCGTCCCTGCAAAATCCCGGGCCTCATCTTCAGTACGCCGATGGAGGAGCGGGAATTTGCCGCAGGTGAAAAACGCAAGGTACTGCGCCACACACTGAACAAGGAGCTTTACGACTGAGCCAGTATCAGCGTCCCGCATAAAGCTCCCGCGCCGCACAAAAAACGGGGGCCACTCCCTCTTTGGGAATGGCCCCCGTTTTCGTCTTTCGTTTATTTCTCCAGGTTCCCTTTGAACTCCTTGAAAGCTTCGCTTTGGATTTTTTCTTCGGGGTCGGTGTAAGTAACGTGCTCAGCGTCGATCTCGATTTCCTTCGCGGTCAGGTAGTACTTCTCGGAGTAGGGAAGGCGCTGGTTGCTCATGCCGATGAGCTCTCCGCGGATATTGTAGACATAATATTTCTCGTTGTAGGCAAAATCGGTGAATTCAATCACGTTGCCGTCGGTGCGCAGGTTCACGGTCTTTAGCTTGTATGCAGCCACAATATCGTCGTAATAGGTGGAGAAAATCGCGTCCTTTTCCTCCTCCAGGTCGTCCATGTTCTCCGCAATCGCGTAGTACTTCTCGTCCTTGATCATCTCGGTGTAGTGGGATATGCCACAGCCCAGGTCCACACGGATGTTCTCCACCGGCCCGGTGCAAAGCGCCACATCGGAGTCCCCAAGATAGACATAGTCGCGGCCGGTGTAGACCTCCACGGTCTGATTGGAGAACATACCGTCAAACTGGAGCTTCTCGCTTGCCAGTTTTTTGTCCATGGTGAGATAAATCTTGAATTGGTATTTCAGCTCCTTGGTGCTCAAAAACTCTTTCTTAAAGCGGATGCGGATAGCGGACTGACAGCGGATTCTTCTCGTGGGGGTAAACTCCACAATTTTGATGTCGCGGATCACCTCTGGACCGGAAATGGTTTCATAGGACACATCGATCTTGTTGGACCGGAGCTGATTTTTGCTTGGACCCATGTCCTGGCTGCCGTCCCAGTCGATCAATGAGCCGCTGGAATCCTCAAAGCCCGCACGCTCCAGCGGAATCAGGATATAGTCCCCCGGACGCGTCTCCTCGGGGTGCACAAAGGCATTCCCCTGGAAATCCAGATAGTAATTCTCATTGATCTTTGCCACAACATCCTTGTAGGATGTGCTTGACGATGTGCTTGCCGCCGCAACCGGGGCCGCGATGGCTATGATTGTAGCTAGGGCGAGCATCATGGAAATAATTCTTTTCATCGGTGGTCCCTCCTGTTTTTTTTCAGGCCGACCGCGGCGCCGCCCAGGATAAACGCGATGCTGACGAATCCTGACAGAATGCCGCCCGCTGCGCCTGTGGACGGATTGTCGTTATCATCCTCCGCGACGAACTCGCCCGCCGCCGCAAGAATCTCGCCCATGTACTTCTCGGCGGATAGATAATATGTCTCGACAAGCGCCAGATTCTCCTTGGTTGTTCCCAAATAGTTGCCTTTGCCATCGTACACAAAGTACTCCACGTCGGATTCAATCTCCACCTTGGTTGCCTCCGGGAAATTCACGGTCTTTAGGTGAATTACGCGCTTGAAGAAGCGGTAGTGGTCCATGATTTCCCGGTCAAGGTCGGTTAGCTTTTCGCTGGTTCTGCCATAGTATTTTTTGTCGGGCTGCATATTGCAGATCGTGGTCACGCCGCTGCCCATGTTCACCCGGATCCCCTTGACGAACTGGGTCGCCTCGACCACATTGCCCTCCTCCAGGTTTACATAGTCGTAGTCGGAATCCACATAGTACACCTCGTTGGAAAGCGTTCCCATAACACGCACGCCGGACAGCTCATGGCTCTTCTTATCCTTGGCGAGCATCACCTGGAAATCAAAATCCCTGTCCTTGACGCTGTCGAATACCTCGGCAAATCGCACGATAACATAGGCCGTTCCATCAAGGTTTTCGATCACGATTTCGTCAATGGTGTTGTCGCCGGCCAGTATCTTTTTATAGACTGTGACCTTGTCGCTGTCCAGGGTGGATTTGCGCACAGCGGTGCGCATGTTGGTGATGTTGGGCTCCCAGTAAAAATTGTCGGTGTGCAGCCTAAACATCAGCTCGCTGCCCGGACCCACCTGCAGATCGTTCAGCAGGCCGTCCACCTCGCTTTCGTCAATGGCCTTGCCATTCAGGAATACGATGTTTTTGCCGTCCGCGATTGAAGTGTCCTTAATGCCCGTGATCTTCTTGTCGATGGTGGGGTCTATAAAGCGGCCGTTGATCGGAACGCGCTGGCTGTAGGCGCGGGTACCCTGCTCTCTGTACTCCGGCAGCCACTCCACATACAGGTAACCGATCGCGTCGCCCACCTTGGAACAGGTCAGCTCTATGTAGGGGCCGGCATCGCCGGTGTCCCGCTTCATCTCAATGTGCTCGAACAAATCCAAAATCTGGGGCGGATCAGAGTAGAGCTTCATATCGTTCATCATTTCCTCGGTGATATCGTCCGGACCAGTGGCACCGGTGAAGCCCTCCCACTTTACTGGGATCACCAGTGTATTTCTGTCGGTACCGAGGATGATGTTTCCAAAATCTTCAATATTGCTGTCATCCAGTATATCGGCTCCGCTGCTGAAACCGATTGCCGGCGTTTGCTGATAGGCTTTTGGGAGCATGGGCAGAACCCCGAAACACAAAACCATTGCAAGCGCCAAGGTTAAAACCTTTTTCATCGCCATTTTTCCTCCTTGTTTAAACAGACACATAATTCTAATCCGGGACTACTCGAACTTAATGTCTTCATCCCCGATGAGGTGGGTCACGGTGTCCGGCGATTCTCCATCGCCGGACACGTGCGCCCGATCGTTGCTATTTGCGGATCAGCGGTCCTTCCGAGACGACGATATCGCCTGCCAGAACGGTGCTGAAGCGCAGGTATCCGTTTTTGTCGATCCAGTACTTAGGCGCTGCGATGCGCTTGTAGGCATTGGTCTTTCTGTCATGGCTGTAGAAGCAGAGGTCCTTGGTGTCCATGCCGCTCAGGTCCACCTTGGCGGCGATTTCAACCTCCATACCGAAATCACCCTGCTGCTCCAGCGCGATGATCGCGGTCTTGTTCTGATACCACTTCTCATAGGCGGCTTTCAGAGCCTGCGCACCAGCCGAGACGGTGGAGCCCTGCAGGTTGATGCTCTTGGTTGCCTTGGCCGGATCGAAGATAATGCGCACATCCACGGTGTTGTTCAGGTTGTAGGAGTCCGCATACACCCGCAGCGGTGTTTTGCCCGCCGCCTCGATCATGGCTTTCATGGCGTCAAGGGACATGTTGCCTGCGTTTTTCAAGTTTACGGTGCCGTAGCCCATGCCGGAGGACGAAGCTGCGCCCGCAGCCTTTTCGCCCAGCTCAGCGGCCTGGCCAGTCGTAACGTCGGTGTAGATGGTGGTGCCTGTGACAGCAGCGCCTGTTCCGCCGCCACCGCCGCTGCGACCACCACCGCCGCCACCGCCACCGCTAGAGATGCCGGTGCCGCCGTCGGTGCCTGTGCTGCCGCCGGGGCTGGTGGGACTGCCTGGGAGCCACTCGATGTTTGTCGGGGGAATGTACACACTGATGCCGGTGACCCGAGCGTCGCCCACGTCGTACAGATCAACCTCTGTGGTTGTCTCGGGCAGGTAGTCGTAGTGGAACGGGTAATCAACTGTCACATTATCCTTGGGCGCGTGGATCTTGGTGGTGCACCCCTTGTCAAGGATGTAGTCGATCAGCAGCGGGACCCGCACACTCCGCGGATTCAGGGTGATCTCATTGTACATGTAGATCGTGTAGCCGCCCTCTACGCGGAAATTCGGGGAGTCGTGCAGCACCACATAGGGCTCCACGCGCACATTGGTGTGCTCCTTGGGCCTCCAGGGGTTGTAAGTGCCGCGGTGGAAGTTGTACACAGCCGCGTAGTTTTGGGGGTTGTAGTTGGCGCCGTTGATGGTAGAGCCATCGTCGAGGGCCATGATATTGTAGTATACGGTCACGAAAGAGTCATACACATTGCTCACCGTGTAATCTTGCAGGAAGCGGATCGCGCCGTAGTACTTCAGCTTGTCGTAGGGCATGCTCCAGAAGCCGTCGTCCGGCTCCACGCTGGTGCCCAGGTTGGTCAGCGTGACCACGCGCTGCTTGCTGTTGTCGCTGGCAAGGCCGATGTTGCCGCCGCTGATGCGGTTGAAGCCCAACTGCTTCAGGTTCTCAATGCGGACGTTGGTGTTGTCCACCACGCCTGCGTAGCTGCCGCCGCCGTACACGCTGCCGCATTTGTCAAAGATGTTGCCGGTGCGGTTGTAGAACCTCTCATTCGGGCTCTTGATATCCTCGTTGCCCTTTTCCTGGTTCAGGTAGAGCGCTACGATCTCGGGGATACCCAGGATGGTGTCGCGGTCCTTCACCAGCACATCGGTGGTGGTGAGCACCTGCGCGCCGGTCGTTCCACGGTAGTTGTCGCCGTTGCGGCCGCCGCCAAACACGGCGCCCTGCACGTTGGCGCTGTTGTCAACCAACACGGTGGTCACGTAAACGCGGGAATCGCGTCCCTCGTACCAGCCGCCGCCGTAGACGTTGTTGTAGCAGACTGCGTCATTGCCGGTCACATGCACGTTGGGGCCCTTGTTGCCCGCGATGCGCACATAGCCGTTGTAGCCGCCGCCGTACACCGAGCCGCCGGTCATATCGGGCAGCTGGAAGTGGTGTCCAACCTTGCCTTTGATCAGCACGTTGGCAGCGTCCTCGCTAAACACGTCGGATTCGCGTCCGCCGCCGAACACATCCACATGGACATCGCCGGATTCGTGAATGGTCACGCGGGTGCCGCGCTTGGTGTTGTGTGCCAGATGAGACAGGTTCTGTCCGCCGCCGTGTACGCTCTTGGTCACCGTGCCGTAGATATCCACGACAGTTCCCTCGTAGCCGTACACAATTGCGCCGTCCAAGCCGCCGCCGTATACCGAGCCGTCGACCTTACCGGTCTGGTTTACGAGCACTTTCACACCGTCGTTGCTGGTGGTGCTTACGTCGGTGCTCCAGCCGCCGCCGTACACGCCGTCCACGGCGCGACCGCGGCCTACGGTACCGTCAATCGTCACGGTGACCGCCTTTTCCACGAAGTTGTCGTTGGAGGGCGGAGTCTGGCTGTAGGGCTTGAATGCGATGTCCCAGCCGCCGCCGAAGACGCGCTCGCCCACGATTGCGGTCTGGTTGATCTTTACGTCGGAGGTCCTGTGCACGATGCCCTGCTCGCCGCCGCCGTATACGCGGCGCTCCACTTGGCCGTCCACAATGACCTGGGTCTTGTCATCGATGTCGCCGTTTTCTTTACCGCCACCAAAGACATCCCGGCCCACTTTGCCGTTGCCCTTGACAAAGACGTAGGCATCCTTTTCCACGTCGGTTCTGTAGCCGCCGCCGTAGACATTGCGGCCTACCTTGGCGTCAATGTGCACGATGGTGTTGTCGCGGATTTTAGCCATTCTACCCGCGGCAGGTACGGAAGCGGTGATAAAGTGGCCGCCGCCCCACGCGTCGTTCGTGATCTCATGGGTGCCGGACTGGTAGACCTCGGTGCGGCCCAGCACGTTGGCGTTCAGGCCGCCGCCGTAGACACTGTCGTCCACCTTGCCGCCGGTCAGGTTCATCCAGGTGTTGCCGCGGATGGTGCTGGTGTTGCCGGGGGTGGTGTTGTCCCAGCCGCCGCCGTAGATGTCGTGCTCGACATAGCCGTTGGTCATGAGAATCTCGGTCGCGAAAGTCCGGGTTCCCGCCAACACGTCGTTGTTCTTCACATCGGAGCTGTCGCGGCCGCCGCCGAACACGCTGCCCAGCACGTTGCCGCCCGCGATGTTGATGCGGGTGACGCCCTGTACGTAGGTGAGGGGGCTCCAGCCGCCGCCGTAAACCGAGCTGGTGATGGTGTAGTCGCTGCCGGCCAGCAGATTGACGCTGGTGTCGTGCAGAATCTGCATATTGTAGCCCGCGCCGTAAACATTGCCGTTGAGTTGGCCATTCACGACCGTACCCACGTTGCCGGAGATGTTCACGGTGGTGGAGAAGTTCCCGGCGTTCTTATTCCGAATCTGCGAGTTGTTGTAACCGCCGCCGTAAACGTTGCCGTTCATCTTACACACATGGGCGGAGCGCAGGATGTGCACGGTGGTGTAGCCGTCCACGTCGGCGTTGTTGGTGGTGCTGTCCTGCCAGCCGCCGCCGAACACGTCGTAGTCAACAATCGCGCTATCCTTGACAGTGGTCGTGGTATTGCGCCCGATCTTTGCGTTATAGCCGCCGCCGAACACCTGGTTCAGCACATGGCCGCCGGTCATGAGGACGTCGGTGTCCTGGGTGACGTCGGCTGTCCAGCTACCATTGGCGCTGCCGCCGCCGTAGATCGAGCCGTTAAACGTACCCGGCGAGCCGGCGGTGCCAACGATGCCGTTCTTCATCTCGACCTTGGTGTCCTGCCGCACCTGGGTGTTGGAGGCAAGCGCCCGGCCGCCGCCGTAGACGCTGCCCTGTACGAGGGTGGCCGCGCCGTCCAGGATTACCTCGGTGTCGGCCAGCACATCGGCGCTTCCGCCGTTGGCGCGGCCGCCGCCGTATACCGAGCCCTCAAGACCGCCATTTGTGGCAATCTGAGCGCCGCTGTCAATGGTCACGATGGCTTTGCCGTTTACATCGGCACTGCCCCCAGTGGCATAGCCGCCGCCGTGCACCAGACCGTCCACCGTGGCATTGCCATCCACGGTCACAGTGGCCGGGCCGGTGACTGTGGCTGTGGATGTGGCTGTGCCGGTACTTCTGCCGCCGCCAAACACGCCCGTGTCGGCCGACGACGCGGAGTTGATGGTGCCGCCGGTCACAGTAACCCTTGTGCCAGCCGCGCCCAACACGTTGGCGTTACCGATGCTGGTGCTCAGGCCGCCGCCGTGAATCGAATTTCTGACGGTGTTTGAGCCGGTCGCGTTCACGCCTGCCGTACCGCTAACCGTGGCGCTGGCACCGGTGTCGGTGGCGGCTCCGCCACCGAAAACGCCGTAGCTTCCGTTTACAGCCGAAGACGTAATTGTCGCGAAAGAATTGCCGCTTGTCACGTTCGCAACAGAATTGCTTGTTCCACTTGCCCAGCCGCCGCCGTAGACATTCTGGCCCACGGTAGCGCCGCTGATCACATTCGCGGCGGAGTCGCCGGTCACTGTGGCGGTGGAGTTGGTCGGCGAGTGGCCGCCGCCTACCACATAGCCGGTTATGGCCGAAGCGTCAACAGTGGCGGTGGAGCCGCCGTTCACAGTAGCCGTGGAACCCGCTCCATCAGCCCAGCCGCCGCCGTAGACATTATTGCCCACAGGGGTGCTGGTAACACTTGCCGAAGAGCCGCCGCTCACGTTGGCGTTAGCGGGAGCACCCGAGGCGCGGCCGCCGCCTACCACATAGCCGTTGTTTACAGTGGAAAAAGCGACTATGGCTGTGGCGCTGCCATTGGTTACTTGGGCGCTGGAGTTCGCCCCGTCAGCCCAGCCGCCGCCGTAGACATCACGGCCCACGGTGGTGCCGGTCAGGCTGATGCTGGAGTTGGTCACGTTCGCAGTAGAAGAAGCCGCTGGCGCGTAGCCACCGCCCACCGCATAGCCGTTGGGAATATTTGCCCCGATTACCGTGACGCTGGTGCTGGTCACGTTGGCGGTAGAACTCGCCGCGCTTGCGTGGCCGCCGCCGAATAAGCTGGTGTTAGCAGCGGTGCCGGTGCCGGTGAAGTTCATCCTGTTGGGTCCAATATTGATTGTAACCGTGCCCACATTGTTATTCAAGCCGCCGCCGAACAGGGCGGTCTGGCTGACTACCGCGCCATTGGATGCAGGCGAGATGTTCAGCGTGACATTGCCGGACATGGCATGAGCGTGCGAGCCTCCGTAGAAAGAGGTCACCACAGTACCCGCGCTCATATTTATAGTTGCCGACTGAGGCGTGTGATTGAGATGCGCGCCGCTTGGGCATGTGCTCGTGCTGCCGGCTCCACCGCCATACAGGTTCGTATAGGTGTAGTTCGCGCCGCCAAGATCGGCCTGGCCCATACTGTAAAGCATAGTGATTGCGCCTGTGCCCGCGTTGGGGTACACGGTTGTGCGGCCATGCATGGTGGTGATGGCCGCATGTGCGACATAAGTACTGTTGGCCGCATCACCAAATGTATTGTGCGCTGAATCCACAACATTGGCATTTAGCCTGCCCTGCGCAACTGTAATAGTGTTACGCGCCAGCGCATTACTTGTGCCACAGTTGAGGCCTGTCGCAGTATTGGTTGTATTGATAGATATATTGTTTTGGACTTGAATGCCGTTTGCGAGAGTAGCGGAGGCGGAGCCCGCCAAATTGAAATTATAGGTGGTAACCTGATTGGTAACGCTCACAATGCTAGAGCCGTTGATGGTGATATGCCTTGGAGTGGTGGTAGGCGTGGTTAGCGTTGTAAGCGCGCTGCAATTGGTACTTGTGATTGTGATGCTGGTACCCGTACTGGTGGTGGTGATGCTGGTGAGCGTGGTGTTCGACGTACCAGCTCCGGTTACGGAGCTCAAGCTGATGGATCCGCCGCTGGAGGTGATCGACTGAAGCACGCTAAAGCTTGAGTTGCTCAAAGTTATATTGCCGCTGGAGCTCATTGATGTGATCGCGTTGGCGGTAACATTGGCAAGCGTGATTGATCCGGCGCTGAGCGCGCCAGAGCGGGTAACCGTACCGCCGTTGATATTTACGTTGGTATGGGTGTTGCCGCTGAGCGTAACGGTGCCGTTGTTGGTAATGGTATGGCCGTTGCAGTCTAGGGTGCCGTTGATAGTAAGAGACGCCCCGGCTGCCACTGTAATATTGCCGTTGAGCGTAACGGTCTTACCGGCCGCCGTGGTGAGCGAAGCGCCGCTTGCGATTGCCAAACCGTTACCAAGTGTTACGCCGCCGCTCGCGCCGTTTACCTGGAAGTTCGTGCTGGAAAGGGTTCCGCTGGCTGGCAGAGTAACCGTACCCGTGGTCGTCACGTTAAAAGGCCTTGTGGTCAAGTTGGTCAAATCCGTGGTAGACAAAGAAATATTTTCGCCGCCGGTATAGGTTAATATGAAAGAAGCCCAGCCGCGCCAATCGTGTGTACAAGTCGCCGATGAGCTGTTGTTTGTCGTAGGATTTGACGACAGGGGGATAGTGGAAACACAGTAATGACCATACTCATTATCAGTGTCTAGAATGCTGGGAATTTGGGCAACTGTCGGCGCAGTAAAACTCACGTTGGCAGTTGCATTGGTGCTGGTGTTCCTGCACCTAAAATAATGCGTCCAGGTGGCTGGAGTTCCGCCGTTGGACACCGTGTACACGGCATAGGCGTTTCTCACGCCGGGGAAAGCTATGTTGCCGATAGTCGCCAGCGTCGAAATCCCAACCTTATACTCAAGCTTCACATCGGAATCCACAGTATAGGTTCCCTCTCCGCGCGCCACCGTGTTCTGGTCGGAATCCCAGTCGATTGCACCGGACTCCAGCGTAAACAAGGGGGTTTGCAGCTCCTCGCCGCTGGCTCCCAGGGCGGGGGCGCCGTCGCTTTCCAGCCTGTTGGCGTACACGGTTCCCGCTGCCGGGAAGTACTGCGCCTTAACGGTGACCACCGTGCCGGAGGGCACCGTGTCGCCGCTGGAAAGGCCCAGTGTAGCGCCGTCTTTCTCGTATGTAACCTTGAACATCCAGGCGAGCTCCTCACCTGTCATTTCCTCGGTAAACTCCCGCACGTCTGGGTCGTCATACGGATTGTCAAACGTCACCTTGTAGTCCGAAGCGCCGGGCTGTGTATCCTCGCCCTGCTCCACGCCCGACAGCCCGTTGGGCGGGTCGCTGTCTTCGCCCCGCGCGAACAGCGTGAAGCAGCTGAACGTGACCGCCAAGGCCATCAACAAGGCCACGACCGGGTATGTCCACCTCAATCTTCTAGTGCTCAATATTAAAGCCCTCCCTATAATGAAATTTATGATTAAGCGGGATCAGTGTACAGTGTAGACCTGTGCTCCCGCTGGCACAAGCCTGTCTGGATTTCGCGCTGGTATCAATGTATATCATAGCAAGCAAAGCTCACTTGCAATACATTTTACCATAATTTTCTTAGGAATTATACACCATTTAGATATTTCATTATAAAACACAAAATCTTTTAACATTTTATGGAATTTATGAAGAATTTTGTATATTTCGTATATTTTCCAAATATTTACCAACAGTTTTTGCAAACAAATGAAACACTTGGACTCAAGCGGTTTATTTTCAGTTTATATTTAATAAAATTGAGGTAAAATCAGTCGATTTATGCAAATAGAAATCTCACAAATATTGGAAATTAATAACTATTTTATTAGATAAATCTGGTTTTTTTCTTGCCTGGCATTCAATTTACATTTTGTTTTTGATTTGCTCATAAAATGAACATATGCAAATAAAAAGGACACCCACAGTCCTGGGTGTCCTGCCGCCATGGGAAACCATGGCAGGTAAAATCCATATCCGGCCCCTGCCGGAAACGCGAAGCCCCGGAGCCCGCTGCCGCTCAGGGTTCTATTTTTTCAGCTTGTACGATCACCGAGTACTCTCCCACAGCCCACACAAGGCCCTTGCCGGGCACGCTGACCTTGACCGGGTAGTTGATCTGCCCGTGCGTGACCTCCTTGACCGAAAGGTCCACGCTTACCACAATATCGTCCGCCGTCACGCCCGCCAGGATATTGCCCTTGCCCACCAGCGTGATATTATTCAGCGCGGTGGTGATGATGTTTACATTGTAGCCCAGCGGCACGTTTTCCAACCGCAGGTCGTTGGTGTTAAACACGGCGGTTTCCCAGTCGTCGGTGTCAAAGCTTATTTCCACAGCGGTCACCGAGTTTACGTTGTTGACCTGGGCGGGCAGCTCCACCTCAAAAATAAACTGGCTCACGTTTGGCGACAGCTCTTTCAAGTTGACAGAGCCCGCCAGCACGATCTCCCGGTAATTGTCCATAATATCCACCGGACCCGCTACCGTGATCTCGTCGGTGGACATATTCATGAGCAGCTCCAGCTCCTCCAGCGGGAACGAGAGAGGCTTGTTGGTGAAGTGCACTATCAGCGGCAGCGTCTTGTATTTAAGCACCCGCACCATCAGCTGGGCCGTCTCCACGTCCACTGAAAGGGGGCTTCCCGCCACGTCGATGCGCTCGCCCTGGGCGTCCAGCAGTAGAACCGGGCACTCCGCCACATAGGTCTTGGTCAGCGGCTCGTCTAGCTCCGATTCCACAACCACCCGCTCGATCTTGTCCAGGTCCGCCTGGGGGCCGGTCACCGTCACCCTGGCGGGCGTCACCTTTTCCTGGTCCGCCACATATTCGGACGGCGTGGAAAGCCCTTTGACCATAGGTACGATATCAAAGCTTTTGGTATCCATGCGGTCAAAGCGCACCCGCACGGTGGGTGGATCGAAAGACACAACGTCCACGCCCCGTTCCCGCAGCTCAGTCAGATTGGAAAGGCTCAGGCCCAGATCATAGGTCTTGGGCTCCGAGATATCCAAAACGCTGGCTGTCACTCTCAAATCCTCCGGCTTCAGCTGCCCCACCACCGTGCTGGGCCCTTCCATCGTCACATTTACATAGGTGTCCTCGGCGTCAATGGGGCTGAGCCCCAGCTCCGACAAGATGGTCGAGGGAATCGATATGGTCACCGGCACATTGGTGATCTCGGTGCGGCGGGTGATATTCTGGGTCATCTGCACGCCGATCCAGCAGAAGATAGCCACCACCACAGCGATGATCCGCAGGTACTTGTTGCTGTCCAGCAGCGCCCTGAAATTAATCTTTTTCATTTGGACTTCCTCCAAAATGCCAGCTTCTTTTTGGAGGGGGTCTCCTCCGGCTTGCTTCCGATCAGCTTGGCCTTAAGCAGCAGCTGCAGATTTTTTTGGGAAAGGCCGCGCTGAAGCCGGGAATCCACCGCCACTGATATGGCGCCCGTTTCCTCCGATACCACAACCACCACTGCGTCGGACACCTCGCTCATACCCAGGGCCGCGCGGTGGCGCGTGCCCAGCTCCCGCCCGATCTCCATGTTTGCGGAAAGCGGCAAAAAGCAGCCCGCCGCAAGCAGTCTGCCGCCGCGCGCCACCACCGCGCCGTCGTGCAGCGGGGAATTGGGGAAGAACAGGTTTGCAATCAGCTCCAGGCTCGGCGCCGAATCCACCGTTGTGCCTGTTTTAATGATCTCCCCCAGCTTGATCTCCCGCTCAATCACCAGCAACGCACCGGTTTTGCGCGCCGAAAGATAAGCGGCGGCCGAGCTCACCGCCGCTACCAGCTCTTCGTTGCGCCGCAAAAGCTCCTCGGCGGAGTCCCCACCGCCGCCCAGCGCGATGGAGGACAGCTTGGTGCGGCCCATCTGCTCCAGCGCGCGGCGGATTTCGGGCTGAAAGACCAGCGCAATCACCACAAGGCCGGAGCTCAGCACATTGGACAAAAAAAAGTTCAGCGTGCTTAGCTCAAACAAAATTGAAACAAAGTAAAGGGCCACCACCGCGCCGATACCCTTTAACAGCTGCATCGCACGGGTTTCCCGCACCAGGCGGACCGCCTGATAAACAATAAAAGCTATGATTACGATGTCCACTACATCCTTAAAGTTGAACATCGACATGATGCTGGAGAAGTTGGAGCGGAACACCGACCACGCTTCTTTAAATACAATCATCTGGTTTACGTCTCCCCGGCGGCTGTCCGGTTTTGTGCCGCCACCGTTAATACCGCCCTACGCGATGCCGCAGTGAGCTTGTAGCCTGATCAACTCTTATTTTACCATATCCCCGGCGTATTGCAATGCTTGGCGGCTATTTTTTTTACCGCGCCGCACAGCTGTGTCGCGTGGTCCGCGGTGTTAAACGCGCCCACGCTCACCCGCACGGTGCCCGATTCCAGCGTGCCCATTTTCTGGTGGGCCAGCGGCGCGCAGTGCAGGCCCGCGCGCACTGCAATGCCCGCGTCGGAAAGCTTCTGCCCCATCTCCTCCGAGTGCAGCCCGGCCAGGTTGAACGACACAACCGGCAGCTGCCGTCCATAGGCGCACTCCTTATTATACAGGCGCACACCTTTTATCTTTCCCAATCCTCTGTGAATTTCACCGGCTATTTTCATTTCATGGCGATAAAGCCGATCGGCGCCGTTTTCCATCACAAAGCCGATTCCCGCGCACAGCCCGATAATCCCGGACGTGTTGACCGTGCCGCTTTCCAGGCGGTCCGGCATTGTTTTCGGCTGGTTGAAATCACTTGAGAAGCTGCCGGTACCGCCCTCCATCATCGTGTTCATCTCGCAGCCGTGGGGGGTGAGCAGCAGGCCGGTCCCCGACGGGCCATACAGACCCTTGTGCCCGGCTGTGCACAAAAAGTCGATGTTGCAGGCGCGCATGTCGATATCCACCACGCCCGCGGTCTGCGCGGCATCCACCACAAAGAGCAGCCCGTGCTCCGCCGCCAGCGCGCCGATGCGCTCGATGGGAAGGCGCAGACCGAACACATTGGAGCCGTGTGTACAAGCGATCATCCGGGTCTCGGGCCGAATCAGGCGCCGAAAGCTGTCCACCGTCTCGTCGTCGCTGTCCGAGTCCACGCAGGCGATGGAGTAGCTGATGTCCCCGCGGGTCATCATGGTGTGTATTGGGCGCAGCACGGCGTTGTGCTCCAGGTCGGAGATGATCACGTGATCTCCGGGATACAGGCTGCCCTTGAGCGCCGCGTTGATGGCGTGGGTTGCGTTGCAGCAAAAAACCACCTGTTCGGGCGCGTCGATGTGAAACAGCTTCGCGGCGGCTTCCCGGCATTCAAATACCTTTTTGTCGGTGCACATGGCCATGGTGTGGCCGCTGCGGCCCGGGTTTGCGCCATAGCGGGTAAACGCCTCGTTTACGGCCCGGATCACCTTGCCGGGCTTGGGATAGCTTGTTGCGCCGTTGTCAAAGTAAATCATAAAAAATCCCCTCTTTCGCCTGGGCCGTGACACCACCACCGGCAAAAAAGGGAGCGAATGCCGCGGGAAGCCACCGCCAGTATTTATGTCCACCGGTATGCGGTTAAACCGCCGACGCCACCTCCACAATGCGGATTCCCGCATTGACGATGATGCTCTGCGCCGCCGGTATATCCGCGCCGTTTAGCTCCAGGCCGTAACCACAGCCGCTGATCTGCAAATTCTTTGAAACCCGCTTGACATAGGATCGTATCCCGTGCTGTTCCAAGAGCTTCTGCGCGCGCATGGCATAGGTTACGGAGCTCAGTCTGATGACTGCTTTACTCACTGGTATTGTCACCTCACATACAGTTGTTGTCGGATAGCCGCACCGGCCGGTACTCCCCACGCCAAGGCCCTTTTACAGCAAGGGAAGAAAATAACCGGAAAAAATTCCTTTCTTTGCTGCATGCAATGGTAACCCAGGTTGTCAGGCATTCCGGTTATTTACTTCCATTGCTACAGGTCAGTAGAAGTTCCCCGGAAGCAGAATGCACCGTACCCATGGCACAGTGCACGGCTGTATTATTCTATGCACCGCATATGGGTTTGGTTAATATGCGCGTAACGCGGCGCCACAGCTGAGCCTCATGCAAAAAGCGGGGTATCCGCATATCCCGCGCCGTCTGTAGACAAAAGGGCTGCTCCCGCTAGTGCGTGGAGCAGCCCTTTTGTAAGTGAGCGCCGCCTGCATCGTCATCTTTTGCAAGCCACGCAACTGGATGTGCGCATCATTCCGGACGGATACCCGTCCGCCGTTCATTTTCACATTAGACCTGTTCTAAAACTCATCGCCGACGGGTTTTAGAACAGGTCTATTATTTCAGCTGCAGGTCCGCAAGCTCGCGGCTGATCAGCAGCAGCACGCAGTGCGCCGCGATTCCCTCCCCGGCGCCGGTGAAGCCCAGATGCTCCTCTGTTGTGGCCTTTACGCTGACCTGATCCGTCCGCGCTCCCAGCGCCCGCGCCAGATTCCGGCGCATGGCGGGAATGTGGGGCGCGAGCCTTGGCGCCTGTGCAACGACAGTCGCATCCAGGTTTGCAAGCCGCCAGCCGGCCTCCCGGGCAAGCGCCGCGCATTTTTCCAGCAGCGCCAGGCTGTCCGCTCCCTTGTAGGCCGGGTCGGAATCCGGGAAATGAGCGCCGATATCCCCCATTGCAAGTGCGCCCAGCAGAGCGTCCGCCACCGCGTGGGATAACACGTCGGCATCCGAGTGACCCAAAAGTCCTTTCTCGTGGGCGATCTCAACGCCGCCCAGAATCAGCTTGCGCCCCTGCACAAGGCGGTGCGCGTCATAGCCGTGTCCGGTCCGCAACGGGATCACAGCATCGCCTCCTCGCGGTAATCCAGGATGGCGTCCGCCAACACCACATCCTCGGGCGTGGTGATCTTGATGTTGTGATAGCTCCCCCGTGTGACAAAGACCCTGTACCCAGCCTGCTCCATCAGCTGGCAGTCGTCGGTGTAGGTATGCCCCATCTGCCGCGCGCGCATCATGGCCGCGCGGTACAGGCCGGCGCTAAAAATCTGCGGCGTCTGGATCGCCACAAGGCGGTCGCGGTCGGGCGTAGACTCCACAAAGCCGGCAGCGCCGCACACCTTGACCGTATCCTTGATCGGCACCCCCGCCGCGGCCGCGCCGTAGCGCAGGGCGTCGTCGATGCAGTCCTCAATGGTGGAAAGCTCGACAAGCGGGCGCGCGCCGTCGTGCACAGCCAGAAGTACCGCGTCCTGGCGGCAGGCGTTCATGCCCTTGTACACGGAGTCCTGGCGGGTTTCTCCTCCGCCCACCACGCTGGTCACCTTTTCCAGCGCATACTCCCGCACCAGCGCGTAATAATCCGCCATATCGGCCTCAGGGCAGACCAGTACCACCTCGCTGATGCGTTCGCAGCTGCAAAACGCCGCCACCGAGCGCACAACCACCGGGATGTTGTCCAGCGGCAGCTGCTGTTTGTCCATGCCCTCCATGCGTGTGGAGCCGCCCGCCGCCACAATGATGGCCGAGATAACGGGCGCGGGCTCTTTCTTTCCGATACCAAACACGCGTGATCCTCCTACTGATTTTTAAATTCCTCACCAATTATAGCACGTCGGATTAAGGAATGGAATTGGAATGTTGGCGCCCTTCAAAATCAACGGTGTAGCTTCCCTTGTAAATCAAATCAGACACTGGTACGAAGCGGTACCCCTTTTCCTGCACCGCCTCGATGATCCGCGGAAGCGCGCCGGGGGTGTTCTTCGCCCCCGAATGAAACAGCATGATCGAGCCGCTGCGCAGCTTCTTCAGGATGCGCGCTTTCATCTGGTCGGCGGTGGGGTCCTTGTAATCGATGCTGTCACAGTCCCACTGGATGGGGTAAAAGCCCTCGTCCTCGATCACCTGTACCACCTCGCTGTTGTAAGCGCCGGACGGCGGCCGGAACAAAATTGGACGCGTGCCGGTCAAGGCCTCGATCTTGGTGGCGCTGTTCCTGATTTCGCGCTGCATGCCCGTGCGGTCCAGGCGCGTCATGTCGGCGTGGGTGTCTGAGTGGCTGCCGATCTCGTGGCCCGCCTCGTACAGCATGCGCACCGACTCAGGATACTTGTCGCACCAGTCCCCCACAACAAAAAAGGTCGCCTTGATATTATACTTCCCCAAAATCTCGATCAATGCAGGGATGTCCGCATTGTCCCACGCGCAGTTAATGCCCATCGAAACCAATTGCTTGTTGGTCTCCACCGAATAAATCGGATATTTTTTCCCCGCCGTTCCGGCTGTTCGCACAATGTGCACCGTTCCAAACATCAACGCCGCGCAGATTGTGACAGCAAGCAGACAAACGCCCATCACAACCCGCCCCCGCACCACCAGATACCGCATAGCTCCGCCTCTTTCTTCCGTATCACGTTTGAACTTTTTATCCGGATGGTACATGAACCATAAGTTTAAACGCATGTAGCAAAGCACCACGTTTTCTGTCCGGGTAATAAGTCAAATTGCTGTAGTGGTGCATTATATGCCGGATGGCTTGTACAGTATGTATCTATGGTCCGCAGCCGTCATGGCAGTGGAAAAAGGGCCGGTAATTACCCAAGGCCGCGCACCGGTTTTTCCGGTGCGCGGCCTTGGTATATGACCTGTTTCTATTTCTGATTTCCCAGCTCCTGGAAGCGCTTGCCGATCCGGGCGCGGATGTCCAGGTACATGTCCGCCAAGTCCTCGGGGGATGCGCCGGACAGATCGGCGTTTTGCAGGTAGAGCATGGCGAGCGCCTCGGCGCGGTCGGAGGGGAACGTGAGAAAGGTGTCGTTCATGCCGCTTGCTCCTTTGCTTTAGCCTGTATTTATAAATACAGGTTCTTACTTGGACCGGGTTTATTCCAGATTCAGCCTGTGGGACAGAATGTAGTTGGTGATGACAAAGTAGGCCGCTGTAAACAAAAGCAGGTACGCGATAATCAGCCAGATAAACAGCTGCAGATTGTAGTCCTGGTTGAAGAAGTTGATGCTGTCCAGAATGTGCGTGAGAGCGGTGGTGATCACCTGCATCACAATACAGAGCCCGGCAAAGGACACAATAGCCCCCGCGTTTTTATGGCGCGGCCACAGGTGCCCCAGCGCAATGGACGCGTAGATCATCATGGCCCCGGAGAAGAAGCTGACCAGCATTATGAGCAGTATCTCAAAGATCATGAGCGGCACCGGGACACCGACCTCAAAGCAGAACCACGCGAAGCTCTCGGCGGCGCGGCCGAAGCCCTCGAAGAAGCCACCGTACTGCGACCCCAGGATCATGACGGCCAGCATGGCAACAGCGCAGCTCGCGGCGCTCCACACCAAGGCCGCCGCCGACTTGGCGGTGATCAGCTGCCAGGGCCGCACCGGCAGTGTAAACATCAGGTAGCCCTCGTCGCCCATCAGGTTTTTTTGGAAACGCTGGATCAGCACGATCAGCGCCATCACAAACATCGCGCAGATCACGGCCACGTACATAAAGGCGGTCATGCCATACACAAGGTCCACAAACCAGCTGCTGCCCTGAAGGGCCTGACTGATATTGTCGGAGTACAGAACGCGGCTTACGACGGAGATGATCACCACCGCCACAAACATGGGCAAAAAGGTGCGCCCGGTTGCTCGGAACTCGTATTTGAGCAGCTTTCTTAACACACGAACACCTCCCTAAACAGCTCATCCACAGACTTCTGGTGCTTTTCGCGGATATCGTCCACTGAAGAGGTGAGCTTGATGCTCCCGTTCTGAATGAAGATCACGTCGTCGATGGTGGACTCCACGTCCGATATCAGGTGGGTAGAGATCAGAACGGTGGCGTTCTCGCTGTAATTGCCGATGATGGTACGCAGGATATAGTCGCGCGCGGCGGGGTCCACGCCGCCGATGGGCTCATCCAGCAGGTAAAGGCTGGCGCTTCTGCTCATGACCAAAATCAGCTGCACCTTTTCCTTGGTGCCCTTGGACATGCTCTTGAGCCGGTCGGTCTGGCCGATGCCCAGCCGCTGCAGCATCTCGTGGGACTTGGCCTTGCCAAAGTCGGGGTAGAAATCCTCGAACATGTCCAGGATGTCGTTCACCCGCATCCAGTCGCAGAGATAGGTGCGCTCGGGCAGGTAGCTGACCAGGGACTTTGTCTCGGCGCCGGGGGCCTTGCCGTCGATCAGGATCGAGCCGCCGGACGGGGTGAGTAGACCGCTGGCAATTTTGATCAATGTCGTTTTTCCGCTCCCATTGGGGCCCAGCAGCCCTACGATGCGGCCTCTGTTGACCGCGAGGTCTATGGCCGAAAGGGCATACTTACTGCTGTAGGCCTTGCTGAGCGCCGCGCACTGCAGTATAGGTGTCATTGCTTATCCTCCTCTGCGGCCTTTTGAACCAGCCGCATTGTTTCTTCTTTGGTGAAGCCGATCGCTTCCATGCTTTTGAAAAAGGCGCGCAGTTGCTCCTTGGCCAGGTCCTCTTTAATTTGATCGATCATCGTCTTGTCCTCCGTGATGTAGCGCCCGGCCGTGCGCTGGCTGTGTACCAGCCCATTCCGCTCCAGCTCGCTGAGCGCTTTCTGCATTGTGTTGGGATTGACCGCGGCCTCCGCCGCCAGGTCCCGGACCGCAGGCAGCTTGCTGCCCACAGGATACGCGCCCGATACGATGCGCAGCTTGATGTGCTCAATCAGCTGTAGATAGATCGGGCGGTCATCTCTCAGTACCCACTCCATACCATGACCTCCATAATTATTGTACTAATATAATAATACAATAATACATGATTGTCAATAGCCTGATGAATATATTTCCAGTATTCTGCTCCTGTCCGCCGTTTCGCCCGAAGCCGGCGCCGCAGAGCGGGTTTTTCTTGCGCCCCCAGGGTTTCTGCGGTAAAATGAAAAAAACACATAGTTGATCACCCACGCAGATTCCGCGGCAAACACAACTGAGGAGGCACAATGGCAATAACGCGCACTGGTAAACAATATGATTTGACAAACGGCGGTATTCTCCACAAGCTGCTGTTGGCAGCGGTGCGGATGACCCGCAACCTGACCGGCATACGGCTTGGCAGGGGCGAAAAAAGGGAGACCCGCGCCTACTCCCGGACAGCGCTGTGCATCGCCGCCGTGCTGGGCCTGGGCGGGGCTTGGCTCTCGCTCCGGTATCCGGGCCGGTTGCCACGCGAGGACGTCCCGATGACCGGGGAGGGAACGGCATGAGCACAAAGCAGAGGATTTTGGAGCTGCTTGAGGGAGGCGGCGGCGAAAGCATTTCAGGGGCGGAGCTTGCGCGGCTGCTGGGGCTTTCCCGCACTGCGGTCTGGAAAGCCGTGGGAGCTCTCAAAAAGGACGGCTACCCCATCGACGCCACAACCAACAGGGGCTACCGCCTGCTGCCCCAGGCGGAGAAGCTTTCGCGGCAGGCGTTGCTGCCCTGGCTGCCGGCCGGTTTTCCGCCGGAACAGCTACGCCTGTACGGGAGCCTTGCCTCCACCAATCTGACAGCCAAGGAGCTGGCGCTGGCGGGGGCGGAGCACGGCACTGTGGTGATTTCCGACACCCAGACCGCAGGTCGCGGCAGGCGGGGGCACGGCTTCCACTCCCCTCCCGGCGGCATCTATGTAAGCTTTGTGCTGCGCCCGCGCACACTGCCCCTTTCCGACGCGGCGCTGGTGACGGTGGCGGCGTCGGTGGCGGTTTGCCGCGCCGTGCTGGAGGTAACAAAACAGCAGGCCCAAATCAAGTGGGTGAACGACATCTACCTGGAGGGTAAAAAGATCTGCGGCATATTAACCGAAGCTGAGGCCGACATGGAAAGCGGTCTGGTAGAGCGGATTATCCTGGGGCTTGGGCTCAACTTCAACGCGGAGCCCGCCTGCTTTCCGCCCGAGCTGCGGGAAAAAGCTGGGGCGCTGTGTCCCGGCAGCGACGACGGCGCGCTCAAGGCGCGGCTGACTGCGGCGCTGATCCGGCGGGTGCTGGAGCTGGAGGAGCGGCCCCGGGGGGAGGCGCTGCTCGCGGAGTACCGGCGGCGGTCGCTGCTGCTGGGCAAACCGGTCACAGTGCGCCAGAGCGGAGCGGCCTTTTCCGCGACAGCCGTGGACATCGACGATATGGGCCGTCTGGTCGTGCGTATGGAGGACGGCGCGCAGGTGGCCCTACGGGCCGGGGAGGTTAGCGTGGACACTGATTGTTAACTATATTTTTATATTTGGTTGACAATTATGGCTGCAACCGGTATACTGAAACAGAAAAAAATTGTTTCGGGGGTATTCGTTGTGAGAACATCCAGGCTGACTATGTGGATTATGAGCGCGCTGTTCGCGGCACTGACAGGAGTGCTATCCCAGATTGCGGTGCCGTTGGGGCCGGTGCCATTGAACCTGGCCACCATGTCGGTGCTGATGGCGGGCGGGCTTCTGGGGCCCAGATACGGGGCGCTGAGCATGGCGCTTTACATAGCGATGGGCACGGCGGGGCTGCCGGTCTTCAGCCTGATGCGCGGCGGCACGGCGATGCTGGTGGGACCCACAGGGGGATATATTGTAGGCTATCTGCCGGCGGCGCTTCTCACGGGCCTGATCATACGGCATATTGGCGGGAGTCATCCGCCGCTGGTGGCCGCGATGGCTGCGGGGCAGACAGTCTGCTATCTGCTGGGCACGATCTGGTATATGCTGCTGACCCACACAGGGCCCATGGCCGCGCTCGCGCTCTGTGTCGCGCCGTTCCTGATCGGGGACGCGCTCAAAATCGCGCTGGGCTCGTTCCTTGTCAGGCGGCTGGCGCCAATCTCCAAAATAACTGCTTGACAATGGCGGGGGGAATTTGGTATAGTAATAAAAAATCAAATAGCGAGCAAAAGCGTTGACAAGGAGTAGTACGCATTTATCGACATTTCAGAGAGAAGATGGCCGGTGCGAATCTTTATGGAGTGAGTGCGGAAGTAGCCTTTGAGCAGTGAACTGAACAGGAGCGCACGCTCCCCAGTAGACTTCAACGGAGTTTCCGCCGTTACAAGGAAAGCAGCATCGAAAGGGTCGCGAGCCGATTTTTTCCGTGCTGGCAGAGTGCAGAAGAGATTCTGAATTTAGGTGGTACCGCGGATATGCATATATTCGCCCTGAGCTGATTTGAGCTTAGGGCGTTTTTTTATTTGGCAACACAAAGGAGGACAAGAACATGATTTCGGGAGCACAGGCCATGGTGAACTGCCTGCAAGAGGAAGGCGTCCGTGTGGCGTTCGGCTATCCCGGCGCGACCATCGCGCCGTTTTACAACTGCCTGCTGGATTCGGATATACGGCACATCCTCACCCGCGGCGAGCAGAGCGCCGGCCACGCGGCCAGCGGCTTCGCGCGCATAAGTGGCCGGCCCGGAGTGTGCATTACCACTTCCGGCCCGGGGGCGACCAACCTGCTTACGGCTATTGCCACCGCCTACAGCGACAGCATCCCGCTGGTGGCCATCACCGGCCAGGTGGCCACCTACCAGCTGGGCAGGGACGTGTTTCAGGAGGTGGACACCACCGGCGCGGCGGCGCCTTTCACCAAGTACAGCTACCTGGTCAAGTCGGCCGACGACCTGGGCCGTGTGTTTAAGGAAGCGTTCTACATCGCCTCCTCCGGCCGCAAGGGGCCGGTGCTGATCGACGTGCCCGTGGACGTGCAGCGGCAAATGACCGAATTTTCCTACCCCGAGAGCATCTCGATCCGGGGCTACAAGCCCAGCTATACCGGCCATCCCTTGCAGGTGCGCAAGGTAACTGAGGCCATCGGCGCGGCGCGGCGCCCGCTGATCTGCTGTGGTGGCGGCGTGTTTCTTTCCGGCGCGGAAAAAGCCGTGCAGGCCTACTGCGAAAGGACCGGCATCCCGGTGGTGACCACCATGATGGGCATTGGCGCGCTGCCTGCGGGCCACCCGCTCTCTTTCGGCATGGTGGGGCAGAGCGGCGTGAACACCGCCAACACCGCCATGGAGGAAAGCGACCTGCTGGTGCTGATCGGCGCCCGCGTGGGCGACCGGGCCATCACCCAACCCACTAATCTGGAGACAGCCACCAAAATCGTGCACATCGACATTGACACCGCCGAGATCGGCAAAAATGTGAGCACCACTATCCCACTGGTGGGCGATGCCGCCCAAGTGCTGGGCCAGCTGATGGACAAGGCGCAGCCGGGCCCCTGGCAGGACTGGGTGACCCGGTTGGACACCCTGCGCGGCAAGGATCACAAAAGAGCGCGGGAGCGGCAGCCCAAAGCCGGCTTCGTCGATCCGAACGCCTTTGTGCGGCTGCTGTGCGAACAGCTGCCCGAAAACGCGGTCTACCTGGCCGACGTGGGGCTCAACCAGATTTGGTCCGCCCGGGGCTTTTCGTCCATGGGCCGCTTCCTGACCACGGGTGGCATGGGCACCATGGGGTATTCGATCCCTGCGGCCATGGGCGCCAAGCTGGCGGACCCGGACCGGACAGTGGTAGCCGTGTGCGGCGACGGCTCCTTTCAGATGTCCATGAACGAGCTGGCCACCATGCGCCAGCACGGCGCGCCGGTCAAGGTGGTGATCATGCGCAACGGCAAGCTGGGCATGGTGAAAGAGATTCAGAAAAACAGCTACAGCGGCCGCGACATGGCGGTGGACCTGAGCGGCAGTCCGGACTTCGGCATAATCGCGGAAGCTTACGGCTTCGGCCACGCGTGCGTGGACAGCCTGGAAAGTGCCGCCCAGGCCATCGGGCGGATGCTGGGCAGCGACGGGGCCTTTGTGCTGGAGTGCGTGGTAGATCCGGAGGAGGGAACGGTATGAGAAGCATATTATCGGTGCTGGTGGAAAATAGGGCGGGCGTGTTGTCCCGCACGGCGGCGCTGTTTGCGCGGCGCGGCTTCAACATCGAGAGCCTGGCGGTAGGCGAGATCGAGGACCCCAGCATATCCCGCATGACCATTGTGGTGGAGGGGGACGAGCGCGTGATCGAGCAGGTGGACAAACAGCTCAACAAGCAGATCGACGTGATCAAGGTCAAGCAGCTGGCGGCCGAGACCTCCACCCGGCGGGAGCTGGCCTTAATCAAGGTGCGGGCCAGCGCCAAAACCAGGGCGGAGATCATCGACATCGCCTTGATCATGAAGAGCACCATTGTCGATCTGTCCCCCTCCACGCTGACCATCGAAATCTGTGACCGGCCGGAGCGGGTGCGGCAGCTGCTGTGCATGCTGGAGCCCTACGGCATCGCTGAGATGGCCCGCACCGGCATGGTGGCGCTGCAAAAGGGCGGCGGGGGCATGGCCGAGTAGCGCCCGGCACATACAACTGCATAACCGCTTGACAGGCGATTCCTATTTTTATATAATTAATGGGAAATGAGCATGAGAAGGAGCCGCCTGAGGATGGAGAACAAGGCATATCGAAGCATTATGCTTTGCAGCCGCGCGACCGTGGCAACGCGGTCCGCCAGCCATGCCATCATTATTGTCAACAGGCGGAGAAGCGTACCTTTCTCGGACCGGGTGTAAGCCCGGTAAACACGAGAAAACGCCCTTCGCCTGCCGCGCCTTGCGCGGATGGCGGGGGCGTTTTATTTTGAAAGGAGACTGTCTTATGCAGCTAAATGGTGCGCAAATCCTGGTCCGCACGTTGATCGAACAGGGTGTGGACGTGGTGTTCGGCTACCCCGGCGGCCAGGCCATTGTGATTTACGACGCGCTGTACGAAATGCAGGATCAAATCCGCAGCATCGTCACCTCCCACGAGCAGGGTGCCACCCACTCGGCGGACGCCTACGCGCGCTCCACCGGCAAAACCGGCGTGGTGATCGCCACCTCGGGGCCCGGGGCCACCAATCTGGTCACCGGCATCGCTACCGCCTATTATGACTCGGTGCCCATGGTGGCCATTACCGGCAACGTGCCCCGGGACCTGATCGGCCGTGCAAGCTTTCAGGAGGTGGACATCGTCAGCGTGACAAATCCTATTGTCAAGCACAACTACCTGGTGCAGGAGGTGGAGTCGCTGGCCGGCATCGTCAAGGAGGCTTTCGAGATCGCAAACTCCGGCCGTAAGGGGCCCGTGCTGATCGACATCCCCAAGGATATCAGCGCCCTGAAAGCGGAATACACCCCCCAGCATCACTTTATCCCGCGCCCGGCGCCGGAGCCGGACCAGAAGCAGCTGGCGTTAATCGCCGAAAAGATAGCCGCCAGCAAGCGGCCGCTGATCTACTGCGGCGGCGGCGTCACCTTTTCGGACAGCGCCGAAAAGGTGCGGGCGCTGGCGGAAAAGATCAAGGCCCCTGTCTGCATGAGCATGATGGGCCTGAGCTCGGTGCCCGCCGACTCGCCCTACAGCCTGGGCCTGGTAGGCATGCACGGCACCGCCACCGCCAATATGGCTGTGAGCAAATGCGACCTGCTGATCGCGGTGGGGGCCCGCTTTTCCGACCGGGTGGCGGGCAACCGGGTAAAGTTCGCCCAAGACGCCACGGTGGTGCACATCGACATCGACCGCTCCGAGATCTCCAAGAATGTCTCGGTGAACCATTCGCTGGTCGGAGACGCGGGCAGGTGTCTGGATTGCCTGACCGCACAGGCGCCCCAGGTCGGGCAATCGGACTGGCTCCACCAGGTGCTGCGGCACAAGGCGCTCAACGGCCTGCCCGACCCTTTCAGCGGCGGAGAGGCCGTGAACCCCAGGGCTGTGATCACAGCCCTGAAAGCGGTGGCCGGGCCCGACCTGATCGTCGCCACCGACGTGGGGCAGCACCAGATGCTGGTGGCCCAGTACTATCCTTTCTCCCGCCCGCGCTCTTTCCTAAGCTCCTGCGGGCTGGGCACCATGGGCTATGGCTTGGGGGCGGCCAACGGCGCCGCCATCGGCAATCCGGGGCGCCCGGTGGCACTTGTGACCGGGGACGGCAGCTTCCACATGAACCTGCAGGAGCTTGCGGTTTCGGTTTCCAACAACCTGCCGGTGGTCGTGGTGGTGATGAACAACAAGGTGCTGGGCATGGTGCACCAATGGCAGAAGCTGTTTTTCGGCGGCCGCTACTCCGGCACCGAGATCAACCGCAAAACCGACTTTAAGCTGCTGGCCGAGGCTTTCGGCGCCAAGGGCTTCCGCATCGCCAAAAGCGCGGACATCCGCCCGGTGCTGGAGCAGGCTTTTGCCTGCGGCGGCCCCTGCGTGGTGGACTGCGTGATCGACCCCCGCGAGCGGGTGTTCCCGATCATTCCGCCCGGCAAGGACGCCGAGGACATGATCTTTACCGAGGATATGCTGGAGGAGGCGAGATAGCATGGATCACATGGATCGCAACGCATTGTCCATCCTGGTTTACAATCAGCCCGGCGTACTGGTCAAGGTAGCCACCGTGATCAGCGGGCGCGGGCTCAACGTCAACGAGCTCACCGCCCGCCGGGAGGTTGGGCAGCCCGAGTACACGCGCATTGTGGTGGACTTTATCGGCGAAATGGAAAAGCTGCGGCAGGTGCGCGGGCAGCTGGAAAAGCTGGAGGTCGTTAAGGAGGTCACGCTGCTGTCCAACACAGCCGCCACGGGGGACACATAATGCCCCCCGTGAATTAAAAAAATATATCTGGAGGAATTAAAAATGGTACAAATGTATTACGACAAGGACTGCAATTTACAGCTGCTCAGCGGCAAAACCGTGGCAATCATCGGCTATGGCAGCCAGGGCCACGCCCACGCCCAAAACCTGAAAGAGAGCGGCGTCAACGTGGTGGTGGGCCTGCGGGAGGGCTCCCCGCGCCGCGCCGAGGCCGAAAAGGCCGGCCTGAGTGTGTTGGACACGGCCGGGGCGGCCAAGGCGGCCGACATGGTCATGCTGCTTACCCCCGACGAGCTCATGCCCGGCATCTACCAAGAGAACATCCTGCCCAACCTGTCCGAGGGCAACATCCTGGCATTTGCCCACGGCTACTCGATTCACTATAACCAAATCGAGCCCCCCAGCAATGTGGACGTGGTCATGATCGCCCCAAAGGGCCCCGGCCACACCGTTCGCAGCCAATATCAGGAGGGCAAGGGCGTGCCGTCCCTGATCGCGGTGGCCCAGGACCCCTCCGGCCGGGCCAGGGACTACGCACTGGCCTACGCGTGTGCCATCGGCGCGGGCCGGGCGGGTATTATCGAAACCACGTTCAAGGAGGAGACCGAAACCGATCTGTTCGGCGAGCAGGCGGTGCTGTGCGGCGGCGTGACCGAGCTGATGAAAGCAGGCTTCGACACACTGGTGGAGGCCGGCTACTCCCCCGAGATGGCCTATTTCGAGTGTGTGCACGAAATGAAGCTGATCGTGGACCTGATCAACAGCGGCGGCTTCGCCATGATGCGCTACTCCATCAGCAACACGGCCGAGTACGGCGACTATGTGACCGGGCGCCGCATCATCACCGACGACACCCGTAAGGAAATGAAGAAAGTGCTGCGGGAAATCCAGGACGGCACCTTTGCCGGCAGGTGGAACACCGAAAATCGGGCGGCCGGCCGCGCCAACTTCCTGGCCATGCGCCGGGTGGAGGCCGCCCACCCTGTCGAAACCGTGGGCGCCAAGCTGCGCAAGATGATGAGCTGGTTGAAGAAATGACGGAACCCGGAAGCTACCTGCAGGAGCTGCAGCTGCGCGCGGCGTCTCTCGCGGTATTTCGCGGCCTGCTGCGGAACCCCGTGATCGACGCGTTTTGCGCGCTCTGCTCTGCGCCTGCGCCGGGCTTGCCAGGCACGAGCAGGTGGAGCGCTATGCTGTCTTCGCAGGCCTGCTGCTGGAGGCGGGCGGCGACTGGAGCGCCTATCTGCGTGACCGCGTGCTGCGAGACGAAAACAGCTATGTGCGGCGGCGGGCGGCGGGACGCGAGATTCCGGCGGCCCTTGGGCAGGCTGTTAAGGACGAGCTGGCCACCCTGCAGCTGCTGGGCTGCGTGACCAGCGAAGCCGTCGCCGCCCAGATCGGGTGCGGCTTCCCGCTGCCCCGCTGGGAAACCGGCCCCCTGGACCTGGCCTCCAGCTATGAGCAGCACATGGCCCGGGTGAGAGAGCTGGGCTACGGTGTTTTTGCCGACCACCACATGTTTCTGCTGCGGGACGGCGAGCCGGAGCCGGTCGCCCATGCGGATCCGGTGGATTACAGCCTGCTGACCGGCTACGAACGGGAACGGGAGCTGGTGGCCGCCAACACAAGGGCTCTGCTTGCGGGGCGTCCCGCCGCCAATGTGCTGCTTTACGGCGACAGCGGCACCGGAAAATCCACCTGCGTGAAAGCCGTGGCCAACGAGCTGCGGCGGGCGGGACTGCGGCTCATTGAGCTGCAGCGGGACCAGATGGACCAGATTCCGTTGCTGATCGACCGTTTGAGCGACAACCCGCTCAAGTTCATCCTGTTTATCGATGACCTTTCCTTTGCCCACGGCAGCGAGCACTTCTCCTCCCTGAAAGCGATTCTAGAGGGGAGCGTGGCCTCCCAGGCGGCCAACACGGTGATCTACGCTACCAGTAATCGGCGGCACCTGGTGCGGGAGCGCTTCTCCGAGCGGGACGGCGACGATGTACACGTGCGTGACACGCTGGAGGAGCTGGGCTCTCTTAGTGAGCGCTTTGGGCTTACCGTCACATTTCTGCGGCCCGGCCGGGAACTGTACTGCGCCATCGCAGAGCAGTACTGTGGCGCTTTCGGCATCCCCTTTGACGCCGAAATGCGCCGCGGGGCTGAGGCGTTTGCGCTGGAGCGGGGAGGGCGGTCGGCCCGCGCCGCAAAGCAGTTCGCCGAGCGTATGGCGTCCCAAATCAGCTGAGCATGGAGGAAATAAATGTGAAACTTCGAAGCGACCACATCACCAAGGGCGCCGAGCGCGCACCCAACCGCAGCCTGCTGCGGGCCTGCGGCCTGACCACCGAGGAGCTGGAGCGGCCGCTGATCGGTGTGATCAGCGCCCACAGCGAGATCATACCCGGCCACATCAACCTGGACAAGATCGCCGACGCGGTCAAGGCCGGGGTGCGCATGGCGGGCGGCACACCGGTGATGATGCCGGCCATCGGCGTCTGCGACGGCATCGCCATGGGCCACGAGGGCATGAAGTATTCGCTGCCCTCCCGGGAGCTGATCTGCGACTCGGTTGAAACGCTGGCGCTCTCCCACTGTGTGGACGGCCTGGTGCTGGTGCCAAACTGCGACAAGGTGGTGCCCGGCATGCTCATGGCGGCGGCGCGGGTCAACGTCCCGGCCATCGTGGTCAGCGGCGGCCCCATGCTGGCCGGGCGGCACGGCGGACAGGACGTGAGCCTTTCCCAGATGTTCGAGGCCGTGGGCGCCAAAAAGGCCGGCCTCATCGACGACACTGAGCTCACCGCCTACGAGCGGAACTGCTGCCCCGGCTGCGGCTCCTGCGCGGGCATGTACACCGCCAACAGCATGAACTGCCTGTCCGAGGCCATCGGCATGGCGCTGCCCGGCAACGGCACGGTGCCAGCTGTCTCGGCAGGGCGCATCTATCTGGCCAAGCACGCCGGCATGCAGATCATGGAGCTGGTGGAAAAGAGCATCCTGCCCCGGGATATTCTGACACCCGAGGCGTTTGCCAACGCCCTGTCGGTGGATATGGCGCTAGGCTGCAGCACCAACAGCGTGCTGCACCTGCTGGCCATTGCCAACGAGGCGGAGGTTCCCATGGATCTTGCGACCGTCAACAAGGTCAGCGAGCGCACCCCCAATCTCTGCCGCCTGGCCCCGGCCGGCAGGGAGCACCACATCCAGGACCTGGACGCCGCGGGCGGCGTGCCCGCTGTCATGGCCGAGCTGATGAAAAAGAATCTGCTCAGCGCCGGTCTGCCCACTGTGACCGGCAAAACAGTGGCGGAGAACCTGGCGGGCGTTGTGAACCGGGACGAGTCGGTGCTCAGACCCATAGCGAATCCCTACAGCCCCACCGGCGGCATCGCCGTGCTCTGGGGCAACATTGCCGAGGAGGGCTGCGTTGTGAAGCGCTCGGCCGTAGCGCCCCAGATGCTGACCCACACCGGCCCCGCCCGCGTGTTCGACGGCGAGGAGGCCGCCATCGCCGCCATCTACGCGGGCGGCATAAGGTCCGGCGACGTGGTGGTGATCCGCTACGAGGGTCCCAAGGGCGGTCCCGGCATGAGGGAGATGCTCAACCCCACCTCGGCGCTGGCCGGCATGAAGCTGGACAGCAGTGTGGCGCTGATTACCGACGGCCGGTTTTCCGGCGCCTCCCGCGGCGCCTCCATCGGGCATGTCTCCCCCGAGGCCGCGGCGGGCGGCGCCATCGGCCTGGTGCGGGAAAACGACCTGATTGAGATCGACATCCCGGCGGGCAGGGTGAACGCGAAAGTGCCGCAGGAGGAGCTCAGCCGCCGCCGCGCCGAAGTCCCGGTCCGGGAGCCGGACAAACGCACCGGCTGGCTGGCCCGCTACCGCAGGCTGGTAGGCCCCGCCAGCCAGGGCGCGGTGCTGCGGTAGTACCCATTTGCACAGACAATAGGCGATCAGCCCATCGGTACCTCGCGCAAGCCCCCGAAATCCGACCTTGTTGGATTTCGGGGGCTTTTATTTATACGGCGCATCAAAGCTGGGGCTCCGTACGGCATCTCCTGACACAGTCAACCCGCTTTTTTGTCCCGCTGCGCCAAGGCGGCGGCGGCGATTTTGTACAGGGCTCCCCTGTCCAGCCTTTTGCCCGTGAAGTGCTCATCGGCCAAAATCGCCTGGTAGATCAGCATGGGCAGCCCGTTGAGCACCTTGAGACCCAAGGACTCCGCCTCCAGCAGCAGCGAGGTGCGCGGCGGGTTGTAAATCAGGTCGCACACAAGGGCGTTATCCGGCAGAGCTTTCAAGAAGTCCAGGGAGGTGTGGTCCTCCGCGATTCCAGCCATGCCCAGGGGGATGGTGTTGACAAGTACATCGCAGTGCCGCAGCGCCCCTGCCAGGGCTTGTTCGCTCAGATCACCGCTTTTGACCGCGGTGGCGGACACCTGTGCAAAGCGCGCGCCGATCTCCGCCGCCGCTTCGGGCCGCCTGCCCAGGATCACCACCTCCCTGGCCTGCTCCCGCATGGCCTTGAGCGCCACGCCACAGGCGGCGCCGCCCGTGCCCAAGATTGCAATTTTGCTTTCCCGGTACGTGAGCCCCTGGTCCTGCACCGCCATGAGCAGCCCCTGCATATCGGTGTTGTAGCCGCAGAGCCCATCTTTCTCTACAACAACCGTGTTGACAGCGCCGCACAGCCGCGCTTCGTCCTCGATCCTGCTCAGATACGGGATAATGTCCGGCTTGTGTGGAATGGTGATGTTAAAGCCCTTGATCCCAAGCGCTGGCAGCCGATCCACAAAATCCGCGAGCTCGCCGCGCTTTACGGGAATCGCCGCATATTTGTCGGGCATGCCCAGCGCGGCAAACACGGCGTTGTGGATTGGCGGCGAAAGGGTATGTCCAATGGGGTCCCCAATCACCGCGTAGCCGCCCTTGCCGCTCTGCTCACGGATCAGTGCGACGAGCTCTTTCACCGCCTGCCGCTGCCCGCCGTCATTTTCACACACGGCGTCCGCCGAGCTCAGGTAAAGGGAGCGACGCTGTGCGGAAAGCTTGTGCAGCTTCTGTGCTCCCCCGGCCAGTAACGGCCTGTCGCCGCAGTCCAGCTCCTCCGCGATCCGCGCGGGCGAACGATCTAGAAAAATAACCCGCCCCGACCGGCGCAGCACACGCATATTCTCCTCCCGCAGCACCACGCCGCCGCCGGTGGCGATGATGGTACCGCTCAGCGTGGCGGCTTTTTGCGCCGCGTCTGCCTCCAGGTCCCGGAAGTACCGCTCGCCGTACTTCGCAAATATATCATTGATCGACATACCCGCTTTCTCCACGATAATGTCGTCCATGTCCACAAACAGCATGCCCAGCACGTCCGCCGCCATCCTGCCCAAGGTGGTTTTTCCGCTGCCGGAAAGCCCTGTTAATACGATGTTTTCCATTTCTACCCCTCCATTTGTTCCGCTGTCCGCGCGCAAACAAAAAGGAGAGCTCATTTTCATGAACTCTCCCAAGATTGATCATTGCTGCTTTCGCATCATGCTCAAAAACAAAGCCCATGACAATATTTTACTCTTCCAAAGCCAAAAAAGCCGCAGCCATAAAAGGCCCAGCTAAAGAAATAATAGGCTTTGGAATGCGCGATCATCGGCTTGCTCATGTGGCACTCTTTTCCCCGGCTGCGCGGCAACCGGTTTTGCTTGCTACTATACTATAACAATTCTCTCCAAAATGCAACAGCTGATTCCGGAAGCGCCGTTATTTTGTATTCATATTGGATATCTTCCGGATTAATTCCGATATTTTCAGTAAAATCGCACCAATATACGTACAAAACAGCATCGGCTTTGCGCGGTGGACAAGGACAACTGTCTTTATTCGATATTCCAGCTGTCCATGTATTTTACCTGCGAATCGGTCAGTACATCGATCTCGCAGCCCTCGAAAGCCAGCTTGCGGCGGGCGACCTCGGCGTCGATCTCGGCGGGGACCTGGTTGATTTTGGAGGTCATCCTGTTCTGCACAAGGTACCTTGCGCAGAGCGCCTGGATGGAAAAGCTCATATCCATGATCTCAGCCGGGTGACCGTCGCCCGCGGCCAGGTTTACCAGCCGCCCCTCCCCGAGCACCGAAAGCGTGCGGCCGTTGCTGAGCGTGTACCCCATGATATTCTTCTTTTGCTCCTTTATCTCCACCGCGATGCGCTTTAGAGCCGCCACATCCACCTCCACGTCAAAATGGCCGGCGTTGCACAGGATGGCGCCGTTCTTCATTTTATAGAAATCGGGCTCGGTGATCACGTCCCTGCAGCCTGTGGCGGTTACGAACACGTCGCCGATTTCCGCCGCCTTGTTGATCGGCAGCACCGAAAAACCGTCCATGATCGACTCGATCGCCTTGATGGGGTCCACCTCGGTAACCGTGATCCTGGCGCCCAGACCCTTGGCGCGCATGGCAATCCCCTTGCCACACCAGCCATAGCCGCACACCACCACGTCCTTGCCCGCCACCACAAGGTTGGTGGTGCGGTTGATGCCGTCCCAGACCGACTGGCCGGTGCCGTAGCGGTTGTCAAACAGGTATTTGCACTGGGCGTTGTTCACCAGCATCATGGGGAAGCGCAGCGCCCCGTCTTTGTCCATCGAAGCAAGCCGAATCACGCCGGTGGTTGTCTCTTCGCACCCGCCGATGACCTTTTCACAGAGCTGAGGGTACTCTTCGTGGATCAGGTTTACAATGTCGCCGCCGTCGTCAATGATGATGTTGGGGCCGCACTCCACCACTTTGCGGATATGGTTCCTGTACTCCTCCGGCGTTGCGCCGTACCAGGCAAACACATTCAGCCCCTGCTGCGCCAGCGCGGCCGCCACATCATCCTGGGTGGACAGGGGGTTGCTGCCGGTGATGTACATTTCAGCGCCACCCGCGGCCAAAGTTCTGCACAGATAGGCGGTCTTCGCCTCCAGATGAACAGAGAGCGCGATCCTCAGCCCCTTGAAAGGCTTTTCCCGCTCAAACTCGCTCCGGATGCTGCCAAGCACCGGCATATTGTTTTTCACCCACTCGATTTTCCGCTCTCCTTCGGGCGCCAGGTCCATATTTTTGATCTCGCTGTTCATGGCTTTCCTCTCCGCTCTATATTTAATTGGTATTATAAAACCTTGTTTTTGATTCTGTCTATTTCAAAGTAAATGCGTTCCTCGTCCAGGGTCTTTGCCTCCCCGCCCTCCAGAACGATCTGACCGTCGATGATCACTGTCTCCACCTCTGAGCCGTTGGCGGAGTAAACCAGCGCGGAAACAAGATCGTTGGCCGGCCTCATCTGCGGCCTGTTCAGATCGATCACAACAAGGTCGGCCCGCATGCCCGGCGCAATGGCGCCTGTCTTTCCGCCGAGACCAAGCGCTTTGGCGCCATTTATTGTGCCGCAGGTCAGGGCCTGGCGCGCCGAAACGCTCAGAGCATCGCCGGTGACCCCCTTGTGGATGTAGGAAAGCGCCGACAGCTCCTTAAACATATTCAGCGTGTTGTTGCTGGACGCCCCGTCGGTGCCCACACACAGGTTGACGCCCGCCCTGAGCAGCTTGTCCACGGGCGCGAAACCATTGCCCAGCTTCATGTTGCTGATTGGATTGGACGCCACATGCACGCCGTTTCGGCTTAATATGGCTATATCCTCGTCGGTCAGATACACGCCGTGGGCGGCCACAGTGGGTACTGCAAACAGGCCCAGCCGCTCCAGATACGCGGTGGGCGTGCAGCCGTAGACCTGCAATGCGTCGTCGAATTCCTTTTTGCTCTCGGCCAGGTGGATGTGAAGCCCAATATCCTTTTCCTTTGCCATTTCGACCAGATGGCGAAGATACCCGGCGCCGCAGGTGTAAATTGCGTGGGGGGCGAGCATGAAGCCGATTCTGTCGCGGCCCCGGGCCATGTCCATCTCCTCCCAGGCCTCGGCCAGTCTGCCGGAGCCTGCCGGGTCGTCGGCCGACTCCCCCACCAAGCCGCGGGAGATGACCGCCCGCATGCCCGACTCCATGGCCGCACGCACGCTCTGCCCCTTGAACATGTGCATGTCCAGAAAACAGGTGGTTCCGGTCTTGATCATTTCCAGGCAGGACAGCAGGTTGCACCAGTAGGCATCCTCCGGTTCCAGCCTGTCCTCCACCGGCATGATTTTATCAAACAACCACTTGTGAAAGTTCAAATCATCCGCGTAGTTGCGGAAAATCGACATGTAGATGTGGGTGTGACAGTTGATCAGCCCCGGCATAACCAGCTTGTGGGCGCCGTCTATCACCTTGTCGGCCCGGAAAACGCCGCCGGAGCCAAGCCCCGCGATTCTACCGCCGCTGATCTGCAGGTCGCACTGCACAGTCCTCAGCTCCGGCTCACAGAGCAGCACATGCGCATTTTTGATTACAATATTCAAATGATCAGCTCCTCGTCTTATACACCACAGGTCAAGCTGTCGATATCGGCCTTGATCTCCTCAAAGGGATCTTTCCAGGCGCAGGGCTTGATGGTCTTCCCATCCTCGTTGTAGTGGGGCCGTCCATCCTCCCACAGCTTGGCCATGTTGGCCCTGTGTACGATCTCGAAGACGCTGTCCGGCGGCACGCCCATCTCGACCAGCGTACCCAGCGCAAAATAAATCAGATCAATCATCGCATCTGCCTGGTCGTAGATATTGTCCGAGGCGAGAAACTCGTCGATCTCCTCGAGCATCCACTTGTATCGCGCATCTACACGCGCATCGGACAGCCGGACCGGATGATCGGAGACGGGGTGCCCGAATTTCTGGTGGAACTCCCTCACCTTTTCCCAACTGGCATTCATCATTTTCACCAACCTTGCGTGGCGCGCGGCCCAATGCCCACGGACAACGCGCCCACAGAATGTCCTGTTTATTCTATTACATTGCGCACATTTCGTCAAGGCGCCGTGCGCAGATCGGTCCCAATGTCCCCACTGCCTGCGACTCATCACCATGCAATTGCAGCTGCCAAATCCAAAAGTTGCAAAACCCTGTAAGACACATACAATAATTCGGGTTGTCTCCAATCAAAAAATTCTGGAAAAACCTTATGACAGCTTAGATATATACAATCTTTACAGTTCTTGCGCACAATTGAAACCGATGACATGGAAAAGAAGCCAAAATTGCAACTTTTATATTGTGCAATTGCAAAAAAAAGTGTAAAATAAATATTGTGTGAAAATTTTAAACCACTGAACAGGAGAGATGCATGTTATGAATAGCACCAACGCTTATCTGAAGAAAGTCTATGACCAGGTGTGCAAAAGGGATGCGAACGAGCCCGAATTTTTGCAGGCCGTTTCGGAGGTTCTGGAGTCACTGGAGCCTGTTGTGAAGCAGCACCCTGAGTACGAGGCGGCCGGCATCCTGGAAAAGATCGTGGAGCCCGAGCGCTTTATCCAGTTCCGCATTCCCTGGGTGGACGACAATGGCAACACCCAAGTCAACCGCGGCTACCGCGTTCAGTACAATTCCGCTATCGGCCCCTACAAGGGCGGCCTGCGGCTGCACCCCTCTGTCAACGCCTCCATCATCAAATTCCTGGGCTTTGAGCAGACCTTTAAGAACTCCCTGACCACGCTGCCCATAGGCGGTGGCAAGGGCGGCTCTGACTTTGACTCCAAGGGCAAGTCAGATCAGGAGATCATGCGCTTCTGCCAGAGCTTCATGACCGAGCTCTACCGCCATATCGGACAGTTCACCGATGTGCCCGCCGGCGATATCGGCGTAGGCGGCCGCGAGATCGGGTATTTGTATGGCCAGTACCGCCGCATCACCAACCAGTCTGTGGGCGTGCTGACCGGCAAGAACCTGACCACGGGCGGCTCCTTGGCGCGCACCGAGGCCACAGGCTACGGCTTGGTCTACTTCACCGAGGAAATTCTGGGCACTATTAAAAAGGACTCGGTCAAGGGCAAGACCGTTGTGGTTTCCGGCTCCGGCAACGTGGCGATTTATGCGACCCAGAAGCTGGGCGAGCTGGGCGCCACTGTGGTGGCCATGTCCGATTCGAGCGGCTATGTCTACGACAAGAACGGTATCAACCTGGATGTGATCCGCCAGATCAAAGAGGTGGAAAGGGGCAGAATTACCGAGTATGTGAAGCGCGTGCCCTCCGCCGAATACCACGAGGGCTGCGCCGGCATCTGGACCGTGAAATGCGATATCGCCCTGCCCTGCGCGACCCAAAACGAGCTGGATGAGGCCGCCGCAAAAGCGCTGGTGGCCAACGGCGTCATGGCCGTTTCCGAGGGCGCCAACATGCCTACCACCCCTGAGGGCGTGGCGGTCTTCCAGAAAAACGGCGTGCTGTTTGGGCCCGCGAAAGCCGCCAACGCCGGCGGCGTGGCCACCAGCGGCCTGGAGATGAGCCAGAACTCCGCCCGCCTGTCCTGGACGTTCGAGAAAGTGGACGGCATGCTCAAGGACATCATGCAGGGTATCTTCCACAGCTCCTACAACGCCTCAAAGCAGTATGGCGTAGAGGGCGACCTGGTGGCAGGCGCGAACATTGCGGGCTTCCTCAAGGTGGCCAACTCCATGCTGTGGCAGGGAGCCAACGTATAAAGTCTGCGCGCTTTCCTCTCTCGCCGTCCCCGGCAACCATTCCGGGGGCGGCTTTCTTTTAGAAAAAACATTGCTTGACAAAGCTTTTCTTTTGCAGTATACTGAAAAAGCTGTCAACATTCCAAAGACAGCAGGTGCCGCCCAGCGGCTGAAATGGCATGTTGCCGACCTGCCGAGGAAGTGTTTATAAGACTATTTGTGTTTTGTAGGCTTCTTCCCGCTTTGGGCAGAAGCCTTTTTTCATGGTTTGTTGACTGAATAGCCAATAGTGGGAGGTGAACAAATTGCCAAGTGAAAAGATTCTGCAGCAGAAGCAGCAGCAGGTGAACGAGATCTCCGAGCTCCTGAAGAGCTCTGTGGCGGGCGTGCTGGTGGACTACAAGGGCATCAATGTGGAAAACGACACAAAGCTGCGCCGTGAGCTGCGCGCCGCCAACGTCCAATACATGGTCATCAAGAACACGCTGTTCAGCCGCGCCGCCGATCTGGCGGGCTTCGAGGGCCTCAAGGACGTCCTGACCGGCACCACCGCGCTGGCGGTGTCGGAAAACGACGCTGTGGCCGCAGCCAAAATCCTGAACAAATACGCCGAGCAGAGCAAGGGCGCCTTTAAGATCAAGGCGGGCTTTGTCGAGGGAAACATCATCGACGCAAACGGCGTGGCCGACCTGGCCAAGCTGCCGAGCCGCGAGGAGCTTGTCGCGATGACGCTGCGCGGGCTCAACGCCCCGATCGCCGGCTTCGCCAACGTGCTCAACGGCACCATCCGCGGCCTTGTGATTGCGCTTGACCAGATTACCCAGCAGAAATCCGCTTAAATGCAAAAACAACGAAATGAAAATATGGAGGTACTATCATTATGGCATCCGAAAAAGTATTGAAGATGATCGAAGACGTAAAAGCCCTTACCGTTCTTGAGCTGGCCGACCTGGTCAAGGCCCTTGAGGAGGAGTTCGGCGTATCCGCCGCCGCTCCTGTTGCCGCTGCTGCCGCTCCCGTTGCCGCCGCTCCCGCCGAGGAAGAGAAAACCGAGTTCGACGTTGTCCTGATCGATCCCGGCGCCAGCAAAATGGGCGTTATCAAGCTGGTGAAAGAGGCCACCGGCCTTGGCTTGAAAGAGGCGAAAGAGCTGGTCGACAACGCTCCCAAGCCGATCAAGGAAGGCATTGGCAAGGACGACGCCGAGGCCCTGAAGAAGACCCTGGAAGAGGCCGGTGCAAAAGTGGAGCTGAGATAGAAGCTTCTCGTTTTACGCGCTTTGGGCAGGCCCGGATGCGGATGCATCCGGGCCGTTTTTTATTGCACATACAGCAAGGTTTTCATTTTCCCTCTGTCCAAACGGCCGGATTTGTAGTATAATGAATTGGAAACCGCACAATGTGCCGGTTGCCGCAAAAAACTTAGGAGGGGTATACATGAAAGACAACCACGACCTTGAGCAATACTACCATGAGCCGGTGGAGACCTACCAGGAAGTGCTGGTGGATGAAAGCCAGGTGGCACTCTATATCGCGAAAGTGATGGGCTGGATGTGTCTGGGGCTTTTGACCACGCTCACGTTCGCCATTGTCACACTGGCGGTGCCGTCGTTGACAATAATGGTGCTCTCAGGCCGCTACACTTTCGTGGTCTTGTGCGCCGCGCAGCTCGCGGTTGCGTTTATCTTCAGCTTGGGGTTGCGCAAAATGAGCGCAGGGGTTGCCACGGTGACGTTCCTGCTCTACTCCGCGCTCACCGGGGTTACGTTCTCGGTGCTGGCGTTTGTGTTCCAGCTGTCCAGCCTGTTTTTTGTTTTCGGCCTTACATCCCTGGTCTTCTTCGTCATGGCGGTCTATGGCTATGCCACCAAAACCGATCTGACCAAGCTGGGGACACTGGCCTTGTTCGCACTGTTGGGCATCATCATCGCCAGCGTATTCAACCTGTTCATCCTGAAGAGCTCCATGATGGAGCTGGGTATCTGCTGCATCGGCATTGTGATCTTTATTGCGTTGACCGCTTACGATACCCAGAAGATCAAGGCGTTTTACATAGACGCCATCAGCGCCGGGCAGGATGACGAGAGCCAGGCCGTGCGCAAGCTGGCCATCTTCGGCGCTTTTACACTGTACCTGGACTTCATCAACCTGTTCCTGAAGCTGCTGCGCATCCTGGGCAAAAAACGCAGTTAACCCCCGCCTCATACGATCTTCGCCCGCCGCTTCAAAAAACGGCGGGCCTTTTTTTAGAAATTGCCTGACATTGTCGCGGCATGACAAGCACCCCCGCGCACCGCCCCCGCCGGCATTTACCGCGCGAACACCTGCTGGATCAGCTTGATGGCGCCATCGTAATCAAACATGTCCACGGCGCTGTGGATCTCCTGCAGAAGCTGGTCCAGCTCCTGGCTGTAGGTGTAGCCGCAGAGCTCCTTGATCAGCTGCAGCGCGTCGTCGTTTTCCAGGTTTTCGATGGCTTCGCACATCAGCTTCACCACCGCGTCCATATGAGCCTCGCCACCTGGGTCCGCGGGCCGCTGCTTTTCCTGATCCGGCCGCAGGGCCGTCAGGAACATCTCCAACTTTTTGTCCAATATCTGCAGCTGGTGCAGGTATCCCTCCAGATGGTCGGCAATATAGGCTTGGTTGTTGTCGTTTGACGCGATTTCCAGGTTGCGCGCCGAGAGCGACAGGTCCCTGGCCCCTACATTGGCCAGCGCGCTCTTCATGCCGTGAATCTCAATCGTGAACTCCCGCCATTTGTTCTCCTCTGCCAGTGTGCGGATTTCAGAGAGATCGGCGTGCAGGTTGCGCGCGAAAGTGTCCAAAATCGAAAGGTAGGCCCGCTCGTTTCCCCCCAGCGCGCGCACCGCCTCGGCGGCGTTTATGCCCCACTCCTCCAGCTTCAGAAGCTCATGGTCCAGCGGAAGCTGGGGCTCCTGTGGGCCGGTTTCCTGACGCCTCAGCTTTTCTTTCGGCAGCCACTCGGCCAGTACCCGCTCCAGCTCAGCTGTGTCGATAGGCTTGCTGATAAAGTCGTTCATGCCGCAGCCAATGAAGAAGTCCTGTATGCCGCTGACAGCGTTGGCGGTAAGCGCCACAATCGGCGTATCCCGGTTGGGGCCGCCGCCCTCGCGGATGCGCCGGGTGGTCTCCACACCGTCCATCTCGGGCATCATGTGGTCCATAAAGATGATGTCATACCTGCTGTTTTTGCACAGCTCAATAGCCCTGGCGCCGCTGTCCACCTCCTCGGCCTCCAGGCCGTAGCCGCGCAGAAGCTCGCTGCCCACCATCAGGTTGATTTCGTTGTCATCCACCACCATGGCCCTTGTGCCGGATACCGTAATGCTGTCCCCGCTGTTCTGGCTGGTTCCCTCCGCCTCGCGCTGGCCGCTCTTCTGGTTGATGGAGCGTGCCAGCTGGGTGACCAGCACCGGCTCGAACAGCACGCTCACATGGAGCGCGGTGGGCTGCTTGGACGCAAAGCGCATATCCTTGACCGCAATCAGGCTACAGGATCCAAGCTGGTTCTGGTGCCGCTCCACCATCTCGCTGGCGAACTCGTAGTTGTAAACACAGTGGGTGTAGCCGTCGTCTGACAGCAAACGCTCCATTTCCGCTTCGTCCGAGCAGTAGTCATGGCGCACAAACAGGCCGCGCAGCATCTCGGCGGCGCTTTCGCCCCGCGCGCCGGCGTGCAGCAGCAGGATGCGCTTCTGCTCCGGGTCCTTGATGACCGCCAGCGCCTCGTCGTTGACCACAGGCTGGCGCACCCAGAACGTAAAGACGCTGCCGACACCGTACTCGCTTTGGACCTTGATGCCGCCGCCCATCAGCCGCAGCAGGCGCCTGCTGATGGCAAGGCCCAGCCCGGTACCCAGGATGGTGCGGTTTGTCTGCACGTCCATCTGAGTGAACGCCTTGAAGAGCCCCGGCTTATCCTCGTCCTTGATGCCTACGCCGGTGTCCTGCACCGAAAAGATCAGCCTGTAATCTTTCTTTCGCCGCTGACCCCGAACCGTCAGCTTGACATAGCCCTCGTCGGTGAATTTGATGGCGTTGTTCAGCACATTGTTCAGCACCTGCTTGAGGCGCATGTTGTCCCCCCGGAAGATGGAGGGGATCGAGGGGTCGATGTCGGTGAGCAGCTGCAGCCCCTTGTTGGCCGCGCGCATATTGATCACATTGGTCACGTCCGTGATAAACGAGGCGAAGTCGTAGGGGGCGTCCATGATATCCGCCTTGCCGGCGTCGATTTTGGAGTAGTCCAGCACATCGTTGATAATTTTGAGCAAGGTTTCCGAGGCGCTCACAATATTGCGCGCGTAATCCCGCTGCACCTTGTCCAGCTGTGTCATCAGCAGCAGCTCGCTCAGGCCCTTGATCGCGTTCATCGGCGTGCGGATTTCGTGGTTCATGTTGGTTAAGAACGCGCTTTTGGTGCGGGAGGCGGCCTCCGCTTTTTCCTTGGTGCGTGTGAGCTCGGTGGTGTCGTTGATCACCAGCATCACGCCCTTTTGCCGCTCCTCCTCGTCCACAACCGGCACGATGCGCACCTGCGCGTAGATGTAGGTTCCGTCCAAAAATGTGATTTTGTCGTTTGTTTCCCGCGGGCATTGGTCCTGAATAGCCAGCGCGCACCGTTTTTGGATCGTGTTCACCCAGGCGGGCTCCAGCCGCCGGGAGAGCACCTGCTCCACAGGCAGGTCGTTGAGTTCTCTGGCGTCGTTACAGCCCAGCACATAAGCACCCACTTTTGTGCCGATCACATATTTCAACTCGGTGTTGAACAAAAAGATGATGTTGGGGCAGTGCTCAAGGAGCAGGTTGTTGTACAGATAATGCAGCTTTTTCTCGGCTTCGTTGAAGTTGCGCAGCCGCTCGGCATTTTCGTTGCGAACCGATAAAAAGCGGTTGTCGCGCTCCAGCCTGGCATTTTTGCGCGCAAGCTGGCTGTTTTGCTGCTGCAGCTGCCGCACCTGCCCCACAAGCTCCGTCTCCCGCTGGGAAAGAGACTCGGACCCGCTCACACAATCACCCCGTTTTAAAAATGTACTACGACTATTATAACCGCTTTTTGTGGCCAATGCAATTTTTTATCGCCGGATTGTGGCGCATTCAGGCACTGCGGCGTTGCTTTTCGGTGGAAATAGGTCTATAATGGAACAGGAAATTGGATAAACTCATCCCGCAATCGATTAATTGATGGGGCAAAGGGGAAAAATGTCATGAAATCCATTGTTGTCACCACCTCCATGTTGGACGACATGCAGCTGGCTGCCCGCGAGCTCGCCGAACAGGTTGAAAACGGAATTGAGCTGATGGCAAACAGCGCGGGGCTTTTGTTTTGCGACTCCGAAATCGACCACGCGGCGCTGCTGGCGGCGCTGGGGGATCGGCTCTCTTTCCCGTTGATCGGGTGCACCACCATCGGCACACTGGACACCCAAAGCGGCTTCAGCGAGTACGCCATCTCCCTGACTGTGCTCACGGCGGACGACTGCCGCTTCTGCCCGGCCGTTTCGGGCCCGGTGCGCCGCGACAACCTGGAGCAGGAGACCGCTGCGGTTTACGCGCGCGCCGCCCAGGAACTCGGCTGCGAGCCAAGGATGATATTCGCCTTTCCATGTTATCAGCTGGACATCATGCTCGACGCGTACTCCGAGGCGCTCACCAAGGTTTCGGGCGGTCTGCCGGTGTTCGGCGGTCTGCCCAGCGCCAACGCTCCAGGCGTCAACGCCATCCTGGCCGACGGTCAGGTCCACAGCGACCGGCTGGGCCTGCTGCTGATCGGCGGCGCGGCGAAGCCTCTTTTCAGCACCAAAATCGTGCTGTCCAACGTGGCCGAGCAGAAGCGCACCGTCACTCAGGCCAAGGACAATGTCATTTTCCGGGTGGGCGACGTCACCTTTGTGGAATACCTGAAGAGCATCGGGCTCATGGTGGAGGCCGTCCTCTCGGAGGACAACACGCTGGTCTTCGTGTCCAACCCCCTGCTTGTGGAGGGAACCGGCGCGGACGACGACGGCGTGCCGGTGGTGCGCACGCTGCATGCCCTAGACATGGAATGCGGCAGCGGCACGGCGATCGGCAAGGTGCCCCAGGGCTCGATCCTGAGCGTGGGACAGCTGCGCCGCGAGGACATCCAATTGTCCGCCCGCGCGTGTATTGAGGACTTGCTGCACCAGATCCGTGAAAGCAAGGCCGACGGCTACAAATACAGCACAATCCTGTGCGCCACCTGCATCGGGCGCTTTATGATCATGGTCCCCGACAGCGGGCTCGAGGGGGAAATCCTCACCGGCGCTATCGGGCGGGACTACACGCTCAGTGGCTTCTACGGCTACGGGGAGCTCTGCCCCACCTCGATGCGAAACGGCGCCGCGTCCAACAAGGCACACAACGAATCCATAACCATGTGCGCGCTTTAAAAACCCGCGTCCTCCCCAACAGCAGAGGTGAATGAATGAACAATTACTATGGACCCGACGACAACCAATACGGCAGGCCTCCTCACAGGAACGGCCCGTTCCCCCCGCCCGCACCGCCGCTGCGCAATCCCTATAAGAGCGCGATCAGAAGAAATTCCAACATGATCTGCGTAGGTCTGGTCTTGATCTACGTGGTCATGTTTTTTGTGGCGTATATATCCGAATCCCTGCTGGATGTGTTCCTCACCGCCCAGCAACGCACCGATCTGCACCCCTACATTTCGGATCTGCAGGATCTGGCCATCTACGTGTTCAGCTTTGCGGCCCCCTGCCTGGTCATCGTGCTTGGTATCGGGGTCCCGGGCCGGGCCGCTTTTCCAATGCGCAGGCCAAAGGCGTCGCTGATGATCCCCGCCCTGTTCTTCTGCCTGAGCATCACCATTTTGGGCGCCTATCTTTCCGGCATGCTCTCAATCATTCTGGAGCAGTCTTTCGGGCTGGTGCAAAAGCCGCTGGATTTCCCCACCCCGCACGGGGCGCTGCAGATCATCATGAATTTTATCTCGGTGGCGCTGGCGCCGGCCATCCTTGAGGAGATGGTGTTTCGCGGTGCCATCATGCAGTCGCTGCGCCGCTACGGCGACAGCTTTGCGCTGATCACCTCCGCGATCCTGTTCTCCATGTGCCATGGGAATATGATCCAGGCGGTCCCCACCTTTCTGCTGGGGCTCGCCATCGGGTATTTTGTGCTGCGCACCGGCTCCCTGCTTACCGGCATGATCATCCACTTCGCTAACAACGGTCTGGCCATCCTCTGGGATATTCTGTTCTCCCCCCTGCCCGTGGAAATCGGCGACAGCCTCTATCTGGGGGTGTACGCCCTGTATATGCTCATGGGCGCGGCCTCCCTTGTGTTCTTGCTGGTGAAGCACCCCCGCATGTTCCGCACGATCCCCTCCAACTACCCCCTGACCGAACCGCAAAAGCACGCCGCGTTTTACATTACGCCTGGCTGCATCGCGTTTTTGGTCCTCACATTCTTTGTGGTCCGCTTCAGCTTCGTATGGTGAGCGAATTCGACCGCGCGGCCATGGGGGAGGCACTGCGTCAAGCCAGCCTTGCGGCGGAACTGGGCGAGGTGCCCGTGGGCGCCTGCGTCTACCGAGGACAGGAGCTGATATCCGCCGCCTTTAACCGGCGCGAAACCGGGAAATCCGCCCTTGCCCACGCCGAGCTGCTGGCGATCGGGGCCGCCTGTGAGCGGCTTGGCGGCTGGCGGCTCCACGAATGCGACCTGTACGTGACGCTGGAACCTTGCCCCATGTGCACCGGCGCCATCATCAACGCCCGCATCCGCCGGGTGGTGTTTGGCGCCCGCGACCCAAAAGCGGGCTGCATGGGCTCGATGACCGATTTGTGCGCGCTGCCTTTCAACCATCGTCCCGAGATTACGGGCGGCGTCCTTGAGGAGGAGTGCGCTGCGGTGCTACGGTCATTTTTCGCACGGCTGCGCAGCAAGCGCGGCTGCTGATATTCTGATAACACGAAATCAAAACCCAACGGCAATGCCGTTGGGTCAGCCTGTAGACGAAAAGGACAACAACCCTCCCGATATGGTATAATAGACCATATCGGGAGGGTTGCTTGATGTATCGTAAAAAAGACCGGATGGGACAAAAGGAATTGAACCACCACCGGC
>Ga0153950_1000039_pt1 | contig 55283 bp, 45 predicted proteins | sample TSNJ034MetaG_FD_104737 | JGI IMG/M metagenome (GOLD analysis project Ga0153950, IMG submission 104737) | Attine ant fungus gardens microbial communities from New Jersey, USA - TSNJ034 MetaG | ecosystem: Host-associated > Fungi > Mycelium > Unclassified | place: USA: New Jersey, Wharton State...
AGAATTGAGCAATAATGGAAAGCTGGATACTCCGAGAGGGGTACGTCCAGTTTGGGGAGAGGGTGGCGCAAACCTGCCGCAGAAATGCGGTAAGGCGGTGCTTCCCTACTCTACAACCACGACCCGGCTACCATAACAGTATGGGAAGTCAAACCACCTCAGCATTACACCGGAGACCCGACGCCTCAGACGGTGACAGTACAGCCCTCATATGTTCGCACGGTTATTACCATGAACTGGACAGAAACCATCTGGACGTACTATTATCACTACACCGTCATTGAGATAACCCCGGACGGTGAGGAAGTCACGGTTGAAACCTATGACGAGACCAGGGACGAGTTTGAAGTCACTGCCCCTATCATTGAGAATTTCCCCGAACATGTACCCGGCGACCGTGAGATCACCACTACGTTTACCAACGTCCGCGAACGCGGTCAGCTCATTGTCACCAAGCGCGACGCCAACACCGGTCAGACACTGGCGGGTGCTCAGGTTCATGTCAAGGGTGTAGACCTCGGTAACGCGGGAACATATGACCGCACCGCAACCACCGGCGCGGACGGCCGCGCTGTCTTTGATGGCCTGTTCCCCGGCACCTACTCCATTCAAGAGATCCAAGCTCCGTTCGGCTACAATCTGAATGACCAGGTGCAGGCCGTCACGATTCAATCAAACGAGACGGTTTACAGGGAAATCCACAATACCCGCAAGGCAGGTTTGTTCATCAAGAAGGTCGATCAAAACGGCCAGCCCATAGCGGGCGCAACCTTTGAACTGCGGCGCGGCTCCGGCGAAGTGCTAATGCGTGAGGTAACCGACTTAAACGGGATCATTTACCGCGGTTACCTCACCACCGACACATATATCATTGAGGAAATTAAAGCCCCAGAGGGATATCTACTTGACGAGAACAACCCCCAGAGCATATATATTTCCAATACCGACGATAACAAGGAATTCGTCGTCACTTTCGTCAATAAGAAAAAACCGGCCATTGAGATTGAAAAGGTGGACGGCACTACCCCCACTCTAAAGCTTGAAGGCGCAGTATTCCGAATCACGGACACCCGCACCGGCATCTATTGGGACATCCAGACCGGTAAGGATGGCAAGGCGCTTTTGGAAAGCCTTGAAATCAATACCACATATATGGTGGAGGAGATCGAAGCCCCGGAAGGCTATGTCAATACAGGATACCGCGAGGAAATCGTGCTAAAGGAGAGCAGGGTTCATACTCTGACCATCTCCAACGAGCAGAAGCCCTCCATAAAAATCATCAAGAAGGATGCCGAAACCGGCGGTTTCCTGATGGGCGCCACTTTCAGATTGGCAAAAGAAGGCGGCAGCAGCTTCCAGGACGTGACCACTGACCGGTACGGCGAGGTCCTCGTCACCGATCTTACCCCCGGCACATATATTCTAACCGAGATTAAGGCCCCCAGCGGATATATCCTGGGTTCCACCCCGCAGACGGTCATAATCAAACAGGGCGAGCATACGGTGGTCGAGGTCACGAACCACCAGAAATCCACCCTCACACTCATCAAGAAGGACGCCCTTTCCGGCAAAGCCCTTGAGGGCGCAATTTTCCGGTTCGCCAAGGACGGCGGCAGTAATTATCAGGATGTAACAACAGGCAAAGACGGCATCGTTAAGATTGGCGACATCGAGCCCGGCACCTACACCCTGACCGAGATTAAAGCTCCTAACGGATATCTCATTAATGATGAGCCGGTGACCGTTATCATCACCAATGGTGAGCATAAAATAATCGAGCTCGTCAATTACAAGCGCCCCTCTCTCGAAATCGTGAAGAAAGACAAAATGACCGGCGAACTTCTCGCCGACGCGACCTTCCGCGTATCATGGAACAACGGAGCGGACTTCCGCGATGTTACCACTGAGAAAAACGGCAAGGCCATCGTAACCGATTTGAACGACGGATGGTATACCATCACCGAAATCAGGGCTCCAGAGGGATACCTGCTTAACGAGGAACCCCAGCAGGTGCTTCTGAAGCCCGGTGAGGCCGGCGTGATTGAGATCTTCAACGAAGCCAAGCCATCCCTGACCCTATTAAAGGTTGATAGCGTGACCAAGACCCCTCTCCAGTACGCCAGATTCCGTATTGAGCGCAAGACGGATGAAAGCACCACGCTCATCGGTGAGTATGTCTCCGACGAGGACGGTATCGTGTTCTTGGATAATATCCTGCCCGGACGATATCTCATCACTGAGATCGAGGCTCCCGACGGGTTCAACATCGACAGGGAGACCCACGAGGTCACCATTGAGTACGGCAAACCCTATAAGCTGGAAATCACCAACACCGCCAAATCGCCCATTTACATCCAGAAGGTCGACGATAAGGGCAATCCGCTCATGGGCGCGAAATTTGTGGTTAAGACCATGAATGGAGCCATGGTGGGAACGGTTACCAGTGGGCGGACAGGCTACGCGATTATCCCTTACGCCGAGCCCGGATGGTATATCGTGGAGGAAGTACAGGCACCGGACGGGTATATCTTATCGGCCAATCCCGTGAATGTGGAGGTGAAATCCGGCAGACCCGCGCAGGTAGAATTTGTGAACCATAAGAAGCCGCAGCTAACGATACTCAAGCTCGACAAGTCCGACAACACCGCTCTGATGGGCGCGCGCATCAAGGTGGCAAGGACAAACGGCGAAATCATCGGCACGTTCACAAGCGGCGTCAATGGGCTCGTAATCCTTACAGATCTGGAACCGGGCAGCTACACCGTAACTGAAATTGCCGCCCCAGACGGGTTCATCCTGGATACTACGCCGCAAATTGTGGAGCTTAAAGCGGGCGAAAGCAAGCAGATCGAGTTGTACAATACGGCCAAACCCGGGTTACAGCTGCGCAAAATCGATAAGCTTACCAATCTGCCGGTCAAGGGCGCCGTCTTTAGCCTTACAAGGTTGGACAACGGCGGGAAATACGATTTGGGTTCATATACTACCGGCGAAAATGGTTTGTTCTTTGTTCCAGACCTTACTCCAGGCAACTATGTACTGACTGAAATCACAGCCCCTGCCGGATACATCCTTGATTCGACGCCGCAAAACATATATATCGAAGGAGGTAAACTCAATACCGTAACGGTGTATAACGTTCCGTATAGCGGCCTGCGGATCGTGAAAATCGATTCTGATACCCGTGCGCCGCTTGAAAACGCGGTGTTCAAACTGTTTGACGAAAGGCGCCTGGAAATCGGCACTTACACAACGACCGCGCTGGGGGAGATCATGATTCCGGAGCTTCCGGCAGGGACATATTACCTGCAGGAGGTTAAGGCGCCCGCAGGATATATTCTCGATAATACCGTCCAAAAGGTTGAGCTGATCGGCGGGAAAACCACGGTTGTAGAGGTGAAAAACAAGGAGCTTGGCTCACTTCGGATTATCAAACGCAGCAAGGAGGACAGGAAACCACTTTATGGCGCGTCATTCCTTTTGTACGACAGCAAGAACAATTTGCTTGGCGAGTTTACAACCGACCAGAACGGCCTCATCGTTTTTGGCAAAAATCTTTCTGCCGGAACCTATAAAATAAAGGAAATCAAAGCGCCGGACGGCTTCGTGCTCGATGAAATCGTCCGCACGGTCACGGTAAAAGAGGGTGAGACAACAGAAATCGTTATCGAGAACGAGCCCAAGCGCGGCCGAATCCAGATTACCAAGGTGGCCTCCGATTACAACGAGATCACCAAGGACAAGGAAAACGCTGCACTCAAAAACGCCATATTTAAAATCTATGACAACAAGATGAACCTTGTGGATACCATCGAGACCGAGGGAAGGAACGGCATTGCCACATCAAAACAGCTTCCTTTAGGCGTTTACGGCATAAAAGAAGTCTCCAGCCCGGACTATTACATCACTGATGGGGAGATGTTCTACGCCGAAATCAAAGTTCATGACGATCTTGTTAAATTTAAGGTTCTAAATAAGCCGGTGGAGTTGGAAACCAGCGTGGAGAAGCGCGGTATTGCGGAAACGCAGGCCGGCGCGTCCATCGTGTACGATCTGAGCAACATCAAAAACGGATCGAATGTGGAGCTGTCGGAGTTCTATATCCGTGATGTTCTGCCCACCGAGGCCGTGCGCCTGGAGAAGTTCTGGACCGGTGTTTGGAGCGAACGGGTCAAGCTGGAGGTTCAAATCCGGACAAATCTCAAAACCGGGTTCCGGACGGTAAAGAAGGACCTCCTCTCCACCAACAACAACGAAATCGACTGCTCGCCCTCCGCTTTGGGTCTGGCAAGCAACGAATATGTTGTTGAGTTCCGCATTCTCTTCAAGGACGACGTACAACCCGGTTTCCACGAAACAACCGGACCTAAGGTACAGGTGAAGGTACTGGATACCGTGCAGAACGGCCAGAAGTTTACCAATAAGGTGGACGTTGGCGGCAAGTATCTCCGTGAGTACATTTATTCGACTGACGGGTGGACCTGCACTGTATTCACAAAACCCCGCGGGGATTTGCCCAAGACCGGCTGGTAAAAAATCCCATAATTTGGAAGCAAGCAACCTGCCTCAACTCTATATCCGGGGCAGGCTGCTCCTTCCTCCAACAAGAGCCGCAAGGCCATTACATATACTCTATCCGCTTCCGGGCATGCAGTCGTGTGTCCGGAATTTATTTATCCTAAAGGAGGACCGCACATGAAAAAAATCCTCGTCCGCCATAAATTCCACCACCTGAAAGACAAGGTGTTTTCCACTTGCAGGGCAGCATGCACGAAGGCGAAAAAAGCGGCTATGGTGCTCTCGGTCAGCGTTACGGCAACCTTGATGATGGCAATGCCTGTAAGTGCGGCAACCGGCTCCAGCGGCACCGACATCTGGAGTTGGCTTGATACGGCGCTCAATGACCTTTATCAAAAATTCCTCGGTGTGTCTACGATTGCCGCGTGTGTCGCCGCGAGCGTATGCCTTATCATGATGAACTTCTCCACCGACGACCGGGCGGTGTCAACCTCACGCGCCTGGCTTAAACGGATTTTGGTTTCCTGGGTCATTCTTAATGTTTTGGGCTTTATTATGAATTACATGATTAGCCTGACCCAGGGCGGCAGCTACGTTCCGTAAAAAATTTTTCAAGTGACAATACAGTTTGTTCTATGACGAGGAGGTGACCGCCTATGGGCATTTTGTCCGGCGTTATAAGCTACCTGTTCGGGCTGGGGCTCAACATGCTGGATGCCGTCATCAACGGGTTCCTGAAAGCGCTGGGCTTTAACCTTGACACATTCGAGAAGTATTTCCCGGCGGCAAAGGAATACTATGACGTCATTATCGGGTTCGGCGTCGGTATCCTGTTCATCATGCTCGTATTCCAGATCTTCAGGAATTTCGGGATCGTGCTGGACTTTGAAGCGGAGGACCCGCTCAAAATGGTGGGAAAGACGGCCTTGTTTTTCGGCATGATTATCAATTCCCGGTCCATTACAAACATCATTCTCGGGCTGATGACAGACCCCTATGCCATTTTCCTTAATACTGTGACCGATCCGTATGAGTTCAAGCTGACCACCCTGGTAACCTCCATGTTCAACAGTGTCTTTTCCAATCCCTTTATGGCGATTGTGGCGCTGATCATGATGCTGGTGCTCGGGTGGCAGCTCCTCAAGCTCACCATAGAGTGCGCGGAGCGGTACATCGTATTCTATTTCGTGCTCTACTCGGCGCCGGTGGTTTATGCGACCGGCGCTTTTAAGAGCACTTCGCAGATATTCAAGTCATGGTGCCGCATGCTTGCTTCCCAGGCAATCCTGCTGCTGCTCAATATCTGGTCCATTAAGCTGTTTTTGAGCTTCATGGTGGAGTTTGAGAAAAACACACAGGATATCATTTTCTATTTCATCATCGGTTACGCTTTTCTCAAATTCGCGCAAAAAGCCGATACCCTGCTCAGAATCCTCGGCCTGAATACCGCTAGTACCGGAGATATGGTTCGCTCCCTGGGCGGTACGATTGCCGGCATCGCCATGGCGATCAAGTCGGCCGGCGGTATGGCAGGCAAAGTCGCGTCCGCAGCCGGGAAAATCTTCGGCGGTGGCGCGGGCACCGCAGCGTCTGCAGCGAATGCCGCAGGCGGCGCTGCCGCCTCCGCGGCTGGCGGTGCGGCTAATGCGATTGGCGGTATGATGGGAGCGAACGCAACCGGCCACGGCCAAGGCGGCGGCTCCACAACATCCGGCGATGGCGATGGCGGCGGCAGCGTCACGGAACCGGGCATTAACCAGGCGAAACAAAACTACACCAATGAGGTTTTGGACTCCGCCCGCTCCCAGCTGAATCCTCAAAATCCCGGCAACATTTTCAGCGGCGGGCAATCGCGTGGCGCGGGAGTAAGCCGTTCTCAGACACGCGGTTTCTCAGGAAGAGGCACCTTTGGCGGACACGGCGCTTTTGGCGGACAAGGTTCAAATACGGACAATGCCGATCCGAACGGAGAGCCCGGAAGAGGCGGCGGTGGCCGCAGCGGCAGGCCGGATGAGGAAATACCACTCCAGCCCACCCTTGAACCGGATGTGCAAATCAGTCCCCAGAGCATTGACGGTGAAACGAAGGAAGGCATTGCGAATCTGGCCCATGGCATGCCTCACGACAAGTACGATCCGGACACGAATACCTTTTCCGGAGGCGGCTTCAAGGAATTCACCGGCGAAGAGGCAAACATTATCGGCGCTTCCCAGATGCCTCCCGCCGAGGGCTACACGCAGACCTCCATGAAGATGTCGGACGGCACCGTCGCCACGGTCTACAAGAACGAAAGCGGTGACGACGCCAATGTGGTGCAGTTCGCCAGCGTGGACAACGGCGTCGTACAAGGCACCATCAGTAAGCTGGATTCCCAAAGCGGCCAAATGGGTGAGGAATTTGCCTTTAAGGCTGTCCATGAATCGGTGCCCGGCGCCACAACCTTCAGTTCTCATGCGGAGGCTATCAGCGACGGCGACGGCGGCTCCTATCATATTGCAACCGGTGAAAGCACTTCCTTCTTTGCGCCGGGAGGCGCCACCACCAGCGGCATGGGTTCCGGCGGCAACACATCCTATACCGCCGGCGGCAACAGCCGGATGCAAAGGGCCGAAGGCCCGGCAGCCGGAGCCCCGGACGGGGGCGGCCCCATTTCCGGCACAATGGATGGTGCACAACCCTCTGCCGGTACGCTTGACGGCACGGCGCCTCCACATACCGGGGAAAGCCCCGCCGTATCGGGACTGAGCCCCTCCGAGCCGGTACCCGGCGGAGGCGGGTATTCCAGAGGCGGCGGTGCGGGACGAGAGCAGGCGCAGATCTTCACCGATGGAGCAGGCGTGCAGAGCGGCGTCTTTGGGGGCCGCGCCTCATCGCCTGATTCCAGTAATGGAATTGCTCCCGATGGGGATGCTTCCCGGAACGGTTTCGGCGGTACGCGGGATACCGGCGCGTCAGTCAACGATGAAACGCCGCAAGCGGGAGTTCAAAGCGCGGAAAGCCCGCCGATCCGCGCGGGAATGAAAGAGCCTCAAAGCGAAGTGCGGCGCTTCTCACGGGACAACCCCAATAATGTCGAGGTGTTTCGCCGCGACAAGGGAGATATAGAGACCTACGATAAATCTTGACAACCAATCGGAAAGGATGACTACTTTATGAAAAAGCTCAGAGCGATCTTCCCCTTTATGATGGCCCTTGTACTGATGTTTTCCATCGGCGTCACGGCCTTTGCCGACGAACCGGTGCAGAACCTCCCGGAGAATCCGGTGCAGTCCATGGCGGAGGACGCGGCGGCAGACCCGATCCCCGGAGTTATAACTGAAGAGGAACTGCCCGCCGATGTTGACATAACGCCCGCCGATCCCGTTGACGAGGCGGTAGCGGAGCCCGCGGCGGCCGAGGAGCAGCCGCAGCCCGCCAAGAGCAGCAATACACCCTATCTTGTAGGCGCCGTACTCGCTGTCGCATTGTTTATCGGCGTCGCGGTATTCTGCAAGTTCAAGGGCAACAGGTGAGATTGGAGGTGAACGCCATGAGGATACTCAAAAGGATTTTCCTGATTGTAATCGGCCTGGCCGGTATTGGAGCCGGAATCTGCGCCGTGCATGCCTGGAACAGCCGGCGCATGATGTACTAAGAGGAAATGATGAGCAGGCGGTCTTATGAGGCCGCCTGTTTCCAATTTACCCGTGAGAGGGGGGAAAGCAAATGTCCGATGAAAACAGGGCTTCCGAAAGCCTGGATCAGTCGGTGGACGGCGGTATCGACAAGGCAATGGCGGCCAAAGGAGCATACGACGCCGCGCAGGGCATTGGCAGCGCAGCGGCCGAGGCGGGAAAAGCCGCTGCAGAGAGCGCCGCTTCCGCCGGTGCCGGTGCGGGCGCCGCGGCCGGTACCGGAGCGGCGGCGGGTTCGGCGGGCGGTCCCGGCGGTACAGCACTGGGAGCCATTATCGGCCTTTCAGCTTCCCTTTTCGCAAAGCCTATCGCAAAGGGACTACTGGTAATCGCTCTTGTGATCGTGATGATCTTCAAGTCGCTTCCCAGCATGTTCTTCGAGAATACGGTCGATGTGGCGAATAACGACGGTCCGGAATCCGTTTACCAGCAATACAAGGAATATGCCATGGACGCCTACAACAAGGAGCTTGAAAAGCGAAAAAAGGAGATCGAGGACGACTTCAAGGCCCGCCTAAAGGATGGGGAATTTGACGATTACGATGAAGTGAATTTCACCTATTCCTTTAACCCTCCTGAGGACGTTTTTTTGGAGCAACTGGAGGAAGCCAGCACCCTCATCATTGCCATGTTCGATATCCAGACCGATGATTGGCGCAAGGCAACCTTTAACGACTTCAAAAAGGCTGTGGATAGCGTCAGCTTTTGGAACGACACCATCACCGTCAGCAAGGAGAAAGAGGAAACCAAAACGTATACCAAGAGCGGCGACAAGATTATCGACGTCCACATTACATACTTCATCTTCGATATGGGCGTGGAGGCGTTCCGCGATAAATTCAAGCTGGACGATGAAAAGCTGTTTATTCAGGCTGTGGAAATGGCGTATAACACCAAGCTCTATTTCGGTGAGGTGGACGGCTTACCTATGGGCGGCGTATCCGGCGGCGCACCCGGCTCCTATCCGGGCGGCGGCACGCACAACAGCATCCGCAACGCGATCGCGGCCATGGAGGAGCAGCCGGAGTTCTTCGGCGGTTCCGCTATCATACCCCTTGCGTCCTATCATCGAATATCCAGTGAGTTTGGGCCAAGAAACTACGCGCCCGATCCCATCCACACCGGCATCGACTTCGCCGCAGACGCGGGAACGGAGATTTACGCGGCCATGGACGGCATTGTCTTAGCCCGGTGGACCAACTATAAGACCTTTGGACACCACATTGTCTTGTACCACGGGTACGACGAGGCGCGCGGAGGTGCCATCACCACCATGTACGCTCATATGCGTTCCTTCGGCTCCTACCAGGTGGGCGATAAGGTGCGCCGGGGCGATACTATCGGCTATGTCGGACGCACCGGCCTGAGCACTGGTGACCATTTGCACTTTGAATACCAGATCAACGGCAGCGCGCACAATCCGCGCCAGCTGCTCCCCCTGTGAGAATACGCCTGAAATGACAGTAAATCGAAAGGAGCAATCCAACATGAAAGCAGCGGAGATCTCTTGCCTGTTTGAAAAGTATGGGGAAGTCATGACGGCGGGTGAGGTTGCCGCCACCATACGGGCCAGTGAAAGCCATGTCTACGACCTGATCTCGGAGGGCGACCTGCCCTGCTTCTGCATCGGGCGGCAATACCGGGTGCTAAAGCGCGACGTCATTGACTGCCTCAAAAAATCGGTGCCTCCCATCCCGCTGGATTCAGTCCTGAAACCACAAAAAATCTGATTGATTGCAGGGCGGCGGAAAGCGAGGTGGAGACATGCCGCAAATGAACAAGGACCGGAAGGAGGAATATCGCCTATTCCTTAAAAACAACCGTATTACCTATAACAAAATCTGCCGCGGGTGCCGTCAATCCTGCAAACAAGCGTATGCCGCCACGATCGTCCGCTGCCCAAATTTCATTTCAATACGCGGCGAGAGGGATACTTCCTGACCGGGGCGGCGCGGTTTACCGCCATGCCCGATCGCATGGGCGGTTCAGATAGATGCCCGAACATCCACTTGACGACAAAACAAAGGAGACATGAACATGAAAAAGACGCTTGCAATCACACTTGCCCTTATGCTGGTTCTCTGCCTGACGGTCACCGGGTTCGCCCAGGACTCGCCCGGAAAAATCACCGGAATGGCGCAGGGTCTCGGCCTGGGATATTCCGCGACCGGCGGGGACGCCGATCTGGGAGAGGTTTACCCGCAGGACGAGCGGGTAGAGTACATCTATCTCTACGACAGTATGTTTACCTGGGAGGATGACAGCGTGCTGCCCGCCACTCCCACGAAGCTTACTCCGGCGCAAATCCGGGCCGCCCGTCTGGAAGCCCGCTCCAATAAATCCACCGGCAAGGTGCTGGACAGCATCACCCTCAACACCCGGGAAAGCCGGATCGAGGTCAAGTTTACCAAGGAGTATGTAGGCATCAAGGAACTGGACTTTGACTTTGACGTCGTTCTGAGCATAGACGGCCGCCGACAGAGCGACTATGCGATGAACTTTTCCGGCAGCTTCTGCAATCCGGTAGTTGAGGTGTACGACAACGACTGGGAAGTGGACATTTCGGACGGCAGCGTGGCGCACGCCCAGGAGTATATCTCCAGGCTCAAACTGGACGTCGGCAACGGCGTTACGGTTTCCACCCGGCTTTCCAAGGACAAGAAGGTTTACTGCACAACAACCATGACACCCGATCGCGGCGACGATGAGCTGATGAAGGAGCATACCGGCATCGCCGAGGTTATCAACCTGCGCGCCGTGGGGTTAAGCGGCTCCGGTACCGCCGTTAAGCTGGCTCCCGAATATAGCGGTTATCATGTTTACGGCAAGGACCTTTCCTATCTCGGAAAAGGCAATGAGGAGCTGGAGCTTTCCGAGAAATACTATCTTGCGGCGAAGAAACTGGAGCTTCCCGACGAGGAACCGGCGGTTTCCGAAGCGCCCGCTCCGGCTGTGGCGGAACCGGCGGCGCCCTCCGAAGCCCAGAGCACATCCAACGCCAACAACAACCCCAACACCGGCAGATAACCGCCCAGGGGGACAGGCACAACAAAACGCCGCAGCTCCATTGATCCGGGGCTGCGGTAACTAATTTAAAGAGAGGGGCACTAAATATGCCGACAAAAAAGAAAGAAGCCACCGGATTGGTTATTTCCATTCCGGTTATCAACGAACAGCACGTTACCGTGAGGATTATCGGTGAAACGCCGCTGGTCGTTCATAACTGGTCCCAAAAGGCCAAGCAGGAAATGCTCGATAAGATGATGCAGAAAGCCAAGAACAAAAAACACGATATCCGAAACCCGGTCGAGGACTTCATTGAATCGCTCTATTGGCTGAAGGGCAAGCCCTCGGAGTACACCGAGGAAGCGTATGCCGAGGCCATCGGGAACGGCGCCCGGTTCGGATTCCCCGCTACCGCCTTTAAGGCGGCGGCCGTATCAGCCGGTTACCGGGCCGGGCTTACCAAGGATAAGGTCAGTACCAACGGCTCTTTCCACATCAACCGGGATATGGTTGAGATTTTCGGAATGCCTGTCATGCGCGAGGATATGGTGAGGGTATCCAACGGCGCTCCTGATATTCGATACCGGGGAATGTTCCCTGAATGGGAAGCGGAGATAGAACTCAGCTACAACGCAAATGTCATTTCAGCGGAACAGCTTGTCAACCTCATCAATTACGGAGGTTATGCCTGCGGGATCGGCGAACGGAGGCCCGAGAAGGGCGGCGATTGGGGCAGGTACCATGTTATGACAAACTAAAATCTTTTAATATTTCGTAAAATCTGATGTGGTTTGGTCCGATTTGTCGCGGCGGTTTATGGTTCGGTCAGAAGTGGCACGGCAGGGCAGTCGGGGCGTAATACGGCCCGGCTCGGAGCGGCAGGGCAGGCGTGGTGCGTTGCGGCCGATTGCGGTACGGTGGTGCATGATTCGGTTTGGCGTGGTAAGGCAGGCTCGGTTAGGTGCGGTTTGGCGGCTTTTGTTCTGGCATGGTCCGCTATGGTTTGGCAGGCATGGCTAGGTAATACAAGGTACGGTTGGCTGTGATTGGGTAAGGTGTGGCAGTCAAAGTTATGCTTGATGTGGCAGATCCCAAGAGGGTTAGGTACGGTTTGCTCTGATTCGGTCTGGTTCGGTACGGCAGACATGGCAGACGGGGCAAGGTGGGGAGGGATAAGTTTTGGCCGGGATTGGCATGGTAAGGCAGTCAGGGCTAGGCACGATTTTAACGGCACGGTTCAGCATGGTCGGTTTTGGCTGGGTCCGGTAGGGCTCGGCAATGCAGGTATGACGAGGCTGAGACAGGTCTTGGGTTTAACCAGAGGGGAGGAATCGTCATGGATTCACAAATGATATATAAATGGTCGGTGCCGGTGTATTCAGTGGACGCCCAAATCGCCGGGGCGGAGCTTGAAAAGATCGCGGAAAAGCGCGGCGCGCTCAAACCCGCGTATGTCGTCGAGGAAAGCAGGGATGAAGCTGCTGTTCTCCATAACTGCTTTGAGTGGAATGATGTGAACGCCGCCGAAAAGTATCGGAGGCGTCAGGCGCAGGACCTGATCCGGAACATGGTCGCCGTCAAAATCGGAAAGATCGACGCGCCCCAGCCGGTCCGCGCTTTTGTAAGCATACGGCAAGACCATGAATACGTCCCGGTCTTCCGCGTGCTGCATACTCCGGCTTTGCGGGAAACCATGCTTGACGCGGCCATGAAGGAGCTGGAGAGCTTCCGCAGGAAATACGCGGCGATTGATTCCCTGTCGGGGCTGATGGGCAGCATCGATAAGATCATACAGGAATATAACAAATCTATTAAGTCGTGCGAGGAGTGATACCTTGGCTAAAAAAAGGGAAAGCTACGATGTTTTTGCGGTCCCCAGGAACTTTGGCGAGGACGGTATGAGCTTCAACGGCCTTTCCCGGCGAAATCTGGTGGAGGGCATCATACTGGCGCTGGCTTCCGGTTATCCTATTGTAACGGTACTGAGCGTTTCCACATCGCTCAAAGTCATTCTGCTCTGCTTTATTTCCCTGCCGCTCTTTTTCGTCGGTCTGGTCGGTTTCGGCGGTGAAAGCCTGAGCCAGTTTATCTGCACCGTTATTAAGTGGCTGTTCACCCGCCGTAGGCTGCGGTACTATATCGACATCGGGGAACCGGAGCCGCCCAAGCTGAAGGGCCTTGTCAGGATTAAGGCCATGTTCCGCAAAAAGGATAAGGACGACATCCGGTATAAGCGCGTCCGCAAGGAAAAGCGGAAATCCGGCGGTCTCTTTGATAAGCTGTTTTCCGCGAAGAAAAGGCCCGGTGCCGAAGACGGACAATCCCAGGCGGCGAAGAAAAACCGTACCATCAAGGACATGGCGCAGGAATTTTATCCGATCGGGGATATCCGCCACGGAATGGTTATTACGAAGGATAAGCGGTATATCAAGGTGGTGGAAATTCAGCCGATCAATTTCCTCCTGCGCTCCGCCGACGAGCAGCGGGATATCATCATGTCCTTTGCCGAGCTCCTCCGCATCGCTCCCGTCAAAATCCAGATGAAAAGCAACGCGAACCGCGCCGATATCAGCAAATTCCTCGAAACCACAATAACGGAAATGAAACAGGAAACCGACCCGTCTTGCCAGGAGCTGGACAAGGATTACATTGAGCACATTCAAAGCATCGCCACCAACAACGCCATCAGCCGGCGTTTTTTTGTTATCTTTGAGTACGAAAACACGCTCATTTCCTACACGCCATCGGAGATGGAGATCAAATTCCATCTGGAAAGCGCCGTTAAAAACTTCCGCAGCTACCTTTCCCGGTGCGGGAATTCCACAGTGGAGTTCACAAAGGAATCTGAGGAAAACGAGTTCCTGCTGGGTATCCTCTTTACGCTGACCGACCACTACAATACCGGCAACATGTCTCTTCAGAACAAGATCGACCGGGCCTTCAAGTGGCGGCTCATGGGCGACAACCTGGATGAAATGTGTACCGCCGATTATGCATGCCCGGATGACCTGGACTTTACCCACGCCAAGTACGCCGTTATCGACGGGGTGTACCACGCCTATCTTTATATACCGGGCGCCGGGTACAAAACGCTGGTGGGCGCTGCCTGGCTGTCGCCGCTGATCAACGCCGGCGAAGCCATCGACGTGGATCTCTTTCTCCAGAAGATGCCTTCCGATACCATGCAGGTACAGGTTTCCCGTAACCTCCGCCTCAACAAGGCAAAGATCAGCGAGGTTTCCAGCACCAGCGCGGACTACAACAAAATGGGCGATATCATGGAATCCGGCTATTATTTGCAGCGGGGACTCAACGACGGTCAGGAATTCTTCTATATGACGGTGCTTGTCACCGTAAAGGCTTATTCCAAAAAGGATTTGGAGAACCGGGTCAATGAGGTGGTCAAGATGATGGTCGCCAAGCAGATCCAGCTCAAATACTGCGCCTACAGGCAGGAGCAGGCCTTTCTCTCCACACTCCCTCTCGCCAAGCTTCACCCGAATCTGTACAAGCTGGGGAAACGCAATATTCTCACCAATACGGCGGCCAGTACCTATATGTTCACAAGCTTTGAAATCTGTGACGACGACGGCATTTTTCTGGGTACCAACGAGCACAACAACAGCCTGGTTATTCTGGATATGTTTAACAACAAGAAATACAAATCGGCGAACGCGATGATCGCCGGGACGACTGGCGCGGGTAAAACGTTCACCCTGCAGACCATCGCGACGCGGCTGCGCCGTAAACATGTGCAGACGTTTATCCTGGCTCCGCTCAAAGGTCACGAATTTGCCCGCTGCTGCAAAGCCATCGGCGGAGCGTTCATCAAGCTCTCGCCGGGAAGCCCGCACTGCATCAATGTCATGGAGATCCGGCCGGTGGATAACAGCGTATATGAAATACTGGATGAGTTCGAGGAGGTTCCCAGCTACCTTTCCGAAAAAATTGACAGCCTCCTCGGCTTCTTTACGATCCTGATGCCGGAAATGTCCAATGTCGAGGAGCAGCTTCTTGACGAGGCTTTGATAAACACCTACGCCAAAGTGGGAATCACCCACGACAACGACAGCCTGTGGGATCCCGATAACCCCGACAAATACAAGGAAATGCCGATTTTAGGCGACCTGTACGAGGAGCTTCGGAGGAACCCCAAGGCGGAGCGCCTTGCAATTATCCTCAACCGCTTTGTCGGCGGCAGCGCGAAAAGTTTTAATCAGAGAACCAACATCACGCTGGACAACAAGTATATCGTGATCGACATCAGCAATTTGAAGAATAAGCTTTTGAGCGCCGGCCTCTATATCGCCTTTGACTACATCTGGTCCAAGTGCAAGGAAAACCGCCTGGATCAGAAGGCTATCATCATTGACGAGATTTGGCGGCTGGTGGGGGCGAGCTCCAGCCCGGTTGCCGCCGAAACGACGTCCGAGATTTGGAAGATAGCCAGGGCCTACAACACCTCGGCGATTGGCGCCCTTCAGAACCTGTCCGAGTGCTTCGACCTGGACGGCGGCAAGTGGGGAAAATCGCTGATAGCGCTCTCTCCCTTCAAGATCATTATGAACCTGGAGCCCAAGGAAGCGGATACAGTCGGCGAGATGCTTCAGATGACCGCCACCGAAATCCATAAGGTGAAGAATTTTGAGCGCGGTCACGGTATCCTTTCCGCACGCGGTAACAACGTCGCCATTCACATACAAGCCAGCACCAGAGAGGCAGATTTGATCACTTCAGATCCTGAGGAGCTGCGCCGCATTATGGCCGCAAAAAAGAAGGATAGCGGGCCCGCTCCCGGCGGTGTACCGCAAGGGGTATAAGAAAAAGGAGCCTTTACCGGCTCCTTTTTCCTTGCACAATCTGTTATTTCAATCTGAAACGGGGTGAAAACATGCTATTTGATGATATACCGAGGGATGCAATCTTTACAACACTGCCCGTTCCGTCGAACCTGGAGGACTTATTGAAAGAGGAACAGAGGCTGAAGGGTGAACTGGATACACTGTACGCCTCCGGGCAGCTTGTTCATACGGCTTTTTTCGCGTGCGCCTTAACTCCGCGTGGACGCCAACGAATTGACAAAATCCTTTCCGGGTTGCCATTGCAACCGGCGCCGGTTCAGCCTGACCCGGAAAACAAGGAATCCGGAATCCTGGAGATAGACCAATACACCCGATTGCTGCACGCGATTTTTAAAACAGAGGGGGACAACGAGCAGCCGCTTAAAACGCTGTCGGTTTTCAAATCCGCTTATCCCCAGCTCTATAAACTGGTTGTTCACTCCGGCCCTGTATGCTATGCCATATCCACCTATACGAGGCAGCGTACCATGAATGAAGACCCCAAAATCAGTTGTGCCCATTCTGAGCATTTCTACGCATACAGCGTCATTTACTGGCTCTGCAGTATACTCGACAAAAAGGTCGGGCTTGGGGATATGGTGATTGCGCCGTCGCTTAGCAGGAAATACAAGCTCATTGGCCGCATGGCAGACCCCGCTCACAAAGAGTCGCTGGAGCTATCACGCAGGAAAGACGCCGGCAAGCCCGCCGCACTCTCCGGGGAGTGGGTGCCCTGCGTTCAGATGCTGCACCAGGAAGCGTTTGATACCGATGATTTGACGCCTTACTACAAGCTGTACCTGATGGCCGGGGCCGATCTTGATATTATGAAGCTGTTCGAGGGTGCCACCCTAAACAAATGGGAAATGACGAACATCAGCGAAATGGCGCTTGCTGACAAGGTTCACATGAAGCATTATTTGTTTCCATACCTGAGTATCAAGCAGGCCCTATACAACCAAAGGTACTTGGAGGCGGCTCTTGACATGGCTCATGCACGGATCGCGGAACTGAAAGACGCTGTTCCGGCTGCCGTCCCGGTGGAGGAGACCGTGGTATCACTACAGACCCGGACCGGTGAATTGGAGGCCGACAACGCCCGTCTTGCCCGGGAGGTTTCGGAAGGACGCAAACGTGAGAAAGGGCTTAAAGCCGAGTTGGCTCGGATGGACAAGGAAATCAGGAAGAAGGATGCGGAGATCGCGGCCGGTAAACCGGATAAGCGGGAGCTGGCGGAGCTTCGGGAAACCCTCTACCATGTACTGAACCAAAAGGATACCGATTTACAGGCAGAGCCGGAAGAAACACCCGACATCAAATTTCCGTTCACGGATCTACCGGACGGGATTTTAATTTTCGGCGGCTATGACCAGTGGCGGAACCGCATGCAGGAAAACTTCCCGACGGTGCGATTTGTCCCCGCCGACTACCGCTACGACACCTCCATCATCCGGAATGCGTCCTGTATCTGGGTTCATAGCGGCTACATATCGCACCCTACCTACTACCGCATTCTGACGGACGCCCGCGCTGCCGGGGTTGAGGTGCATTTCTTTCGCTCCCACAGCGTAATATCCTCGGCCAAGCTGTTCGTGTCGGTCATGGCGAAGTAATGCCGGTCTTTATACAAATTCAGACCCATAACAATTACTTTCTATACCGTACAGCAGTGCCAAATACAGTAACTTCGGCGGCTGATTGCATAACACTGCTTGTAGCATAGCGAACACAAATAACGGCATCAGCATTTAATTGCTTCGCATCCTCAATCATTCTTTCTGTAGCGATCTCTCTGGCCTTATCCATCATTTCGGTATAGGAAGTTAATTCACCTCCAACCAACGTTTTCAAACTGTTCATAATGTCCTTTCCTGCATGAACCGTCTGAATGCAGGAGCCTTTAACCAGTTTAATGGTTTCCAACTCTTGCCCTGTAATAAAATCTGTTGTAACAATAACCACTTATGTCCCTCCTTAAATATTATTAAGGTAGTAGTATTCCCAGTTCTCAAACAATTTTACTTCAGTATTCCTTTTTGGAAACTAAGGCAAACAAAATCTGATTGGCCTATATACATCTAATAACACTTCTACTTTATTCGACAATAAATTGACTTGTTAGGGGACGTCCATCCGAACTAATCCCATCAGAGCGGTAGTACATCCTCATAACTGAGCCGTCCTTTAGAGTGTACTCAATTACAAATACCTGCCCTTCATCCACCAGCATCGGATAATTATCATATGGCAAGTCATCATCGGCTAAAGGGATATCCTTGAAATCATCATAAGCATTTTCCAAGCGCCAGAAATCTCGGCATTTCATTACTTCGTGCTGGCTAACATCCTGTTGGCCATAATACGTCGCCTCATATTCTTTTTCTCCTACTGAGATAACATCTGATCTAATTGGCTCTATGTCTCTTAATAACCAAGTCAAATCTTCTGCGTAGATAACATCACCGTAACGTTCTTTTAGCTGTGCCGCCATACATGGAACGGAATGAGTGATATATTCCATTGCATCGAAATCCGTGTGCGCTCCACCATAAATCCCCATGATGCTCTCGCCGTTCAGGTTATCAAACTCACGGATAAAATTATCCACCATCGTGTTCTCGCGGTATACATGATCCTCATCGCTGTTTGCTTTGTAATTCTTGCCTTGCTCGATGGCTTGCAGTGTCAACCGATACAGATCAGTGTCGGTTAGTTTATTAGTCTCCAGATACTCCAAAAACCGCCTCCCTGTTGTTTTGTGCTGGTGACCAACATCCGTGCCATGAAAAATAGTTTCCGGGCATTCTTCTTTTATTTGTTTATAAAATTCGAGGACAGTAGGAGAGTGCATTGCTGCGCCATCCCATTCATCATACAAAGTATTAAGCAGCTCGTCGCTATCCGATTGCATCCAAAGGTTTATAAACTCTGCCCCATAGTATGACAGCTCAACAAAAAGATGACGCATATTTTCGTTGTGGTAATAGTTGCGCCATAGTTCCAGTTCTCTATCAAGAATTTTTTCCTCTGCGTGCATCTCTCCGTAGAGGTAAATCTGCGGTACTGAGTGTGTTATGGAGTCATTCTGAGTATTTGTCGATATTGCTGGAGGATTTACTTCTTCCGAAGATTCTGATGAGGACTCTGATTGAACAATTGGCGTCGTGTTGGTTGAACAAGCAACCAACACAAACATAAGTGTAAAGGCAAGCACAAAGAGTCTTTTCATTTTCAAAAACACCAACTTTTATTCGTTTTATCGCGCCGATAATGATTCTATTTGGCAAAACCGATCCCGCCTAGAAATTGTAGGAAAGGAACAACCACATGCCCACGAAAGTTAAAAACAAAGTAAATGCTGATATCAAGGCTGCCATGAGGGTATCATTGGATATTCAGCTTAAAAATGATTTAAACGGAATGAAGAATATACTGTCGCTTAGTTCCGTTGTTGAGGAAATCTTAGATGATGGCTCCATACTTATCCTAATGCCTATATATCAGGGCTATCATTATCCCCTGCCGCGAGATAACATGATGTTAATGCACTTTTCCGTAGATTCAGAGATGTATGCGCTGTCGGTTCAGTTCCAGGAGAGGATTGAGCGGGATGATTTCATGTTCGCAAAGGTGAGACGGCGAGGAAAGATAAAGCCGCACCAACGTCGGGATTGTTTCCGCATCCCATGCTCTTTACCCGTCACGGTTGAACGCCTGTGGCAGAACGAGCGGGAAATATACCCCGAACGCCAGCCCACGGAGGGACAGATGATCAATTTTTGCGATGGCGGTATGCTATTTGCCACTAATGAAAATATAGATAAGGGCGAAAAAATTACCCTGACATTTGATATGGGGATAGTAGAAACCGTCGAGGGCATGGCGCTTCGCGCGGAGCGGATCGAGGACGGCAAGTATCTGTTCAAAGTGGCGGTTCAATTTCGCAACAAGGATATAGTCCAAAAACGGCGGTTTTATAAATGCATTGTGGATATGCAGCTTGAAGAGATACGGCGATGGACACAAGACATTAAGCCTTTACATATTCCCCGAAAGGAAAATGAAGATTCCGGATAGGAAGAGATATCAGCACATTCGATTGATAAACTGGTCCCAATCGCCCTAAGCCACATCAGGAAACGAGGGTGAACATAATCTGGATTTTGCGAACCTAGAAAATGCTTATTATCTAACCATTGGGTTATTACCAGAGTATCGTTTTACTTTTGGAGATAATCTGGGGCTAAATTCAAATATTATTAAGCCCTCGTCAAAATACTCTGGACATGCTTCAACAACGCGAACAGCATATTCTAAATTAAACCTATTAAAAAACGGCTGAATATATGGCGGTAAAGGTACTCTTGAATCTTTATTTACAATCAAAAATTGCCCTATGGCGAGACTAAAAATTTCATTTCTCCATAGGTTTGAGGCGCTTATATCTAACACGATATCGTCTATATACTTCTTGTGTATTTTCTTGTTAAGTCTTTTCTTCAATCTTTACGCCCCGCAAGATATAAATTTTCTGCATATAGCTTGGTTCGGAAAATAGGCATATAACCAACTGCATCACGTTCGCCCTGTCGCCTTGAAGTCTACTAATGATTATTGCACAATCAGTTGATTAAATACGCCGATTCACCCATAAGCATTTAATCCCCCATATGCTTACATCTAAAATACATTATACTCCACATACCTTTGGAGGCCAATATAAATCCGCAACATGAAAATTATCAGTCCACGCGCAAAACAACTCAATATACCAGTTCAGCCGGCTTCATTACAAGCCGGCTCTTTCTATTTCCACCAAACATTTTCACCGAAAGGAGGGAAAGCATTGCCCAGCTATTTTGGCCGCAGGCGGGTGAAAGGCAAATGGGTAGACCAAGTAGCAAATCCATCTTTGCCACCGGACCGCAATACGGAACCGCCGCGGGTTTACCTAGACCGGAGTAAACGCTGCATAGGTTGCCCTTATGCAAAACACGGGTATACCTGTTATTCCAGTACGGACGGAAGCTGTATCCGCACAGATATGGAGAATTTGGAGCGAAAGCGGAACCGTCAAGTATAAGGGACGTTTATCCTCAGTATACTCCCATCCGCTCATTCCCGCAAGAATATTACAGAATGAGGTATGCAATATGCGCACATACATACGCCGCCAAACGGAAACCGTCCTATGCGTTATTATGATTCTGCTGCTCACGCTTCAGCCCTTGGCGGTCCATGCCGCAGAGGGGCGTTCGCCTATCCCGGAGGACCGGGAGCTGTATCTTCCCACCACCGGCAATCAGGTATCCGAAACGGATACCGCCGCCATTGACACATCATATACCGGTCAGGGATACGTCATGTGCCGCTATACCGGACCATCGCAAAAAGCTGTAGTCCAGATATCAAAGATCGGTTCCGGCAACCCCTACAATTATTACATAGGTTCCGGTAAGGAGTATGAGGCCATTCCACTGACGCAGGGGGATGGCTTTTATTATATCCAAATCTTGTCCAACCTCCGCGACAATCTGTATATCCCAGTTGCCGATGTCAGCGTTGACGTCGTGCTGGAAAACGGCTTCCTGCCGTTTCTGTACGCAAGCCATGTGATCCGGTATGATGCTGAAAGTTCTGCCGTTGCCAAAGCGCGGACGCTTACCAAAGACGCCAACGACGACGACGGGAAGATCGCAGCTATTTACCGCCATGTAGTGGAGCACATCAAGTATGACGATGAGAAAGCCAAGAAGGTGGCAGCCGGTTACACCGGCAATCCGGACGACACGCTCCGGACCGGGAAAGGTATCTGCATTGACTATGCGGTGCTGGCCGCCACCATGCTCCGCTCTCAGAGTATTCCCGCAAAGGTAGTGTACGGCACGACGCCGGAAGGCAAATACCACGCATGGATCAGCGTCTACTCCACTGCCGCAGGGGAAACCCACGATGGATTTGAAATAAAGGCCGGCGCCTGGAACCTGCTGGACCCGACGTTCGCCTCCAGCGCGCCGGAGTACATGAAAAAACACTTTGAGGCGGACAGGGACAGCTACATCGACAAATACGAATACTGAAGCGGGGCGAAATATGTCCCGCTTTCTCTATGGAGGTGCTGATATGAACGGCGAACAGGTTCTGGCAGTGATCGCCTTGTTGTTGCTCCTCATTCTCATGGCTGTTATCTCTCCAAAGTGACAATAAGGCAGAAAAAAAGGAGCCTGCAATTTTCCGGTGTCCACAATCCGGGTTCTGTGGTTATGTATATGTCCACAACTCGGTTGGCGCAATTCCCCTGGACTTACCCTGTGTCTACAAAACAGGGTTTAGCACTTATCCGATGTCTACAAACCGGGGTTTCTACTTTCAAATTGTCCATTTCGTGGGGGTACAGTTTAAAAACGGGCTGACTTTAGGCACCTAACTCCGTACTTGGGTGCCTAACCCCGTACTTAGGTGCCTAACCTCCCGCGCAAATCAGACTTAGGTGCCTAACCACGGACTTAGGCACCTAACCGCGGACTTAGGCACCTAACCTGCCAAAAAAAGAGAGAGGAGGCGGTATTCATTGGACGGGGTGTTTCATCCATCCCAGGTGACTGAGGAGTATGTCGCACGGCTGCTGCGCGAATATTCCGCGCTTGATTGCGCCCAAGTGTTTACGCTGATCAAGCGGCACGGCGGCATTACAGCCAAGAACGTGAAAAAACGATTTGAAAACGAGCTGATCCACCAGCACTTTGTCCGAAAGGTCGAGTATGCCGACCGGCGGTACTTCATGAAGCACCCGAATGTGAGGATAAAAGGGCGCATTAAGGAGCAGATCATCTGCTTCTGGATTCTCCTGGACTATATCGGCAAGGCGGACCGGCACTACGCCACCGGCACCTTTACCCGGATTTCCATGGAGATCGGGGATAAGGATTACAGCATTGTCCATGTGCCGGTGGGCGCGGAAAAGCTCTGCAGCTCCAACATCGTGAAGGCCGGAGAGACCCGTTACTTTGTCGTGGTGGACGACGTAAGCCAGATTCCCCTCATCCAGGGGGAGAAGATTCATTCCTTTGCCACGGTCAGCAAGACCGGGCGTATCCAGTATTACCGCAAATGAGAGGTGATTTTGATGCAAGAAAACTATGTTAATGAGCTGGAGACTATCGTGATGGGCACAATCGAGGACAGGGGCGAAAAAATCGGGAAACTGATCGGGAAAATCCGCGCCCTTTTACCCCTGGAAGAAACGGACGGCGAAGCCGTCTACGGCCACCTGGCCGATATCATACGGCATGCCGAGCTTTTGGTAAGGGAAATACGGACCGAAGCGGGCGCATTTCATCAAAACATGCAGCTTCTGGGCTTTGTATCGGGGGAAATCCCCTACGCCGGGTTTCCCGGGTTTGATATGCGGATTGTGGGGCGGGGTATTCATGTCATTTTTGACGGGATGCTGCCTTATCCCGCAAAAGGACATGTCTACTACCTGCATGACGGGCTAGATATGCAGCTTGAGCAGATGGCTCAAGACGGCAAGCTGCCGAAAATCCGGGAGCGGTGCGGAGTGGTTTTCCTCCACCATTACCATGCCACATCGGGCGAAATGCGGAGCTTGAGGGATTACGATAACCTGGAGCGCCGGTGCGTCCTCAATGTGCTGGCGCGTCATTTTCTTTGGGGGGATTCTCCCCACCAGATTGTCAGCATGGATGTTTTGGCGCCGGGAGACAGCAATTACACCGAGGTCCGCATCCTGCCGATTCCCGAGTTCCGGGCGTTCGTGATGTCCGAAGAAATGGAGTATACACCCGGCGTACGGAACGCTAACAAGCCGCCTTAGAAAACGCTAACAACTGCAAAAAAACGGCTTTCGAGTTGTTAGCGGCCTGATCAGGGCCGCAATGCGCATGAAATAAACAAATAGAAAGCCGGAACAAAACTGGATTTACTCTTTGGCTGTTGCATAACAGCCAAAGAGTAAATGATATGGAGGAGTGCTTTTATGGTTTTATCGGACATACAAAACGCCGTCCTGCAGCTTCTGGCCGAGTGCGGATGGGCTTCAAAACGAGTGCTGGATATTATGCCTTACAGCTATTACCACTTCACCGGAAAAGTTAAAGAGCTCCAGGACAACGACTATATCCGCTCAAGAGGCAAACCCCGGAGCCGCTCATTCGCCCTCAATGCCTCCGGACGCAATCACCTGACCGCCATCAATCCCTACCGATTCACCGAGGAGGTCTTTGAGGCCAATTCCCAGCTCACTCGACATCCCGACCGGGCAATTCTTCGGGGAGAGTGCGCGGCCTTCCTCTCCATTGCGGGCTACAGCGTCCACCCGCACGACAAACCGGCGCTCCCAGCCTATACGCCTCCACTCCCGCCCGAGCCCGGTGTGGAGGACTGGAAAGCGCTTTACCACAACGGCGTTCCCCGCGTTTACCCTGACACCAAAGATAAACGGCAATACGCCGCCCGCCTGACCCCCATCAACTGCTATTATGACGCCGTGTTCATCAAGGCGCTTCTTCCCAAATTCACTGAGATGGACAACAACGCAATCAACTATTCCCGTCTCTGTGGCGCGCTGATGACGCCGAGCTATCTTTTCAGGGTTCTTCACAGCCGCGACCTTGCAATCAAGTATTATCATACCGGTGAAAAGAATATGCGCAGCCACATTCTCAGCGACGCAGTATTAGACGGATACCTGCCCCCGGCGCGGGACGCGCTGCTGATTTTCGGTGACGACTTCTCCGCCGCGAAGCAGATGATCAATATTCAGATGGATATAAAAAAGGCGAAGCTCCATAGCCACCGGCGCCGTCATAAAGAAAGCCTGCCTCACAATATCGCAAGGGGTTCCGATGAATCCGGAAAGCAGATCTACAAGAACATAGAGCAGGCACCCAACACCTTTTTGGGGACCGTCAATCTAGGAAGACCCGCTTTCTACCTCCCGCTCCAACCCGGCGCCCTGCCGCTCCTGCGCCTGATGCAGTACCCCAACTGGGAGGATACGCTCTACTCCATGATCAACAAGGCGTTTTTCAAAAAAAAGCAGTTTCCCAAATGGCAGTTCACGCATGAAGACAGGCAGGTGTTTATCCTGGCGGCAATGAACCTCTCTAATACATATATCGCGGTGGAGGCAATCGGAAACAAGCCCGACCGCCCGACCACCATCGTTTATTTCGACTGGCAGCACGATTTTATCCAGTCCCTGCTCCGGCCGTACCAGGCAATGACAAATCTGATACTCAAACGCATAACCGACGACTTTGACGTCGTAGCGGGCAATACCATGGCGGAATACTGGAGGTGAGAAAATATCAATGTATAAACAAAAGATCAAGGAGCTGCTTTTGCGGCTCTACGGCTGGCTGGGCACATATCTCAAAGGCCCCGCCGCCAAAATCACTAAATTCCTGAAAGAACCGAAGCACCGCAAGCTGGTGATCTCGCTCATCCTGTTTTTCTTCTACATAGCGGGACTGCTGGCTCAGTTCCTCAATAACCGGCATGGATGGGCGCCGGGGAAAGAACTGCGGCTACCCAGCGTCAATCCGCTCAAAGGCCTCGCAATGCTGTTTACACCCTTTGGTGTTCAGGCGATTGTGGGGCTTTTCCTATTCACCGTCATGGGCGCGCTCCTGGCCTTTATGCTCAAAGAGGATCGCTACGGCATGAAGTACGACAAGGAGCGCAATTTCTGGTACTCGGCGAAAGGCGTGTACGGGACGGCGGGCTGGATGACCGACGACGAGATGGCGGGGGTATTCGACCTGACGCCGGAGGAGGAGTGCGGCGGTCTCGATGAAATCATCTACGGCTACAAGGACGGCATGGTGGTCAGCCGCAAAGAGGACAGCATGCTCAATCCCCACATCGCCGTCATGGGCACCAGCGGCTCCATGAAATCCAGAACCATCGGCCGGGGAATGGCGATTGCGGCGGCCCGGAAAGGTGAGTCCATGGTGATTGTGGATCCCAAGGGGGAGCTGGCAGCCAGCCTGAAGGTTTACCTCGAAACGGAGTACGGGTACGACTGCAAAATCCTCAACACGGTGGACCCCTTTTCCAGTTCCCGCTTCGACGGACTGGAGGGCTCCAGGGACAATCCCCGCTTCGTGTCCAATATCGTGGAGGCGGTTATCGCCAACACAGGCGGCGGCCTCGGCGACCCGATTTTTGACGCCGCCGAAGGGAACCTGCTCGAAGCCCTTATATTCCTGCAGTTCGACAGAGGCACCGGCGAATTTCCAACGCTGAAGGACGCCTATTACACCCTGTTGGAAGCGCCCACCATAGACGATCTGACCGAAAAATTCGACGAGTGCCCGCCCGGCTCCCGCGCCCTGATGGCCTACAATCTGTTCCGCAAGGCAAGCCCCAACCTGCAGGGCAATATTGTCCTCGGCCTGGGCGCACGCCTGAAGGTCTTGCAGAACGAGGAGGTGGCGGAGCTCATGAGCTACCCGGAGATGGATATTCTCCAGCTCGGCAAAAAGAAAACCGCCTACTTCCTTGTGCTGTCCGATCAGGATAACACCCTGCGTTTTGTTGCGGCCATGTTTTTCTCCATCCTGTTTATGCGCCTGGTGCAGTTTGCCGACGCCCAGCCGGACGGAAAGCTGCCGGTGCCGGTGACGCTGATCATGGATGAATTCTGTTCGGTGGTCGGCACGATCCACTCGTTCAGCCAAAAAATGAGCAATGTCCGCAGCAGAGGGTTCACAATCTGCATTATCTTCCAGCAGCTCGGTCAGCTTATGAACCGCTTTCCGGACAACATGTGGAGCGAAATTCTGGGCAACGCGGACACTATCCTCTGCCTGGGCTGCTCCTCGGATCCCATCACGGCGGAATTTATCTCCAACCGGAGCGGTGAGGTGACCATTTACGCCGATACCGTCATGAAACAGCAGAATACCTTTATGCCCGGTATGCTCCAACCCAACTACCGCCACAGCGAGGGAGCCGGGCGCCGCAAGCTCCTCACTCCCGACGAGGTGATGCGGATGCCCCGGGACCAGATGCTTGTTATGGTCACCGGCCAGCAAGTCCTCAAGCTGGATAAATTCGATTACACCCGCAACCCGGAAAGCCGCAAATTTAAGCCCATTTCCGTGAAAGGGCTCATGAATGTGGAGCAGCCTCCCAGCGTATCGCCGGACCAGGCGCGCAGCATGATGGAGTCCGTCCGCGATTCCGGCCAGTCCCAACCGGAGGAACCCCTCCCGGAGCTCGGCCGGAACGCCGCCAACAGTCAGCAACGGCAGGATAGCCCTAGTCAGGCAGTTCCGCCGATGTCGAAACCCGCCAGGAAAGCCCCGCGCGGGAAAAAGCCACGAAAGGAGGCGACGGACTATGTAGACGGCAGCTACTACCAGACAACCCTGGAGAATGTCCGCTTAGCTGACCCCGATTCCCCGGAAGCGGCGGACGATACTCCCACACCAACGGGCATTCCAAAAGTATAAAAGGAGGCAAGACCGTTTATGGAACATCTCGAAAACATGGAAATGAACATGGAACAGTACGGCGAGGGCGCTGGGCAGACCGAACCGGATCAGGCCGGTGATAATCTGTTTGCCGGTCAGGACGAAAACTTTGAAACGCCGGGGGAAGGTGGAGAAGAGAATGGGACGCAAGGCGTCGAGCAGGAAACCGCACCGGAAGCAGAACCGGAAAAACCGAGGCGCAAAACCCGGCGCAAGAAAGATGAGCCGGATGCAGCTGATGGCGCTGATGAATCCGCCCTCGCCCTGGAGGACCAAGGCCCAGGTGAGGATGGAGAGCGCCCGGATGAAGCAGCTGATGAAGGTGCGGATTTGCTCGAACCAGGCGGCCCTCAGCCGGAGGGTTCAGGAGAAGGGGAATTAGACCCGGAGCCCGGTTTTGATTCTTCCTTTGAGCCGGAGCCCGATTCGCCGGGAGAACCGGAACCGGCGCCCGCCGCACGCCGCCGCCGCGCTTCCGCTTCCCGCCGCCCCGCCGTGCTGGACAGCTACGGCAACGTCATCTATGACCGCTCCGATAGCGGGCAGCACGATCTTTCCATACTGACGGCGGCCCGCAACGGCCGCAAGATCCTGACCGCCACGGTGGACGCCATCGAAACCGATGGAGAAGCGCTCCCCCGGGTGGTCTTTTATGTTGGCACCGTAAAGGTTATGATCCCGTTCAACCAGATGGGATTCGATCTGGACCCGGAAACCATCACCCAGCGCGAAGCAAGGCTTTTGATCGATTCTATGCTGAGCGCGAAGATCGATTACATGGTGCGAGGCGTGGATACCCAGAACCGGGTGGCCGGGGCAAGCCGCCGCGACGCCATGATCCTGCGGCAGAGGACTATCCTCAACGCCCGGGGCACCGGCAGCGAATTCCGCGTCAACGAGGGAACCCGCTGCATGGCCCGCGTCCTCCACGTATCCCGCAACCTGGTCCGCGTGGAGGTATTCGGCTTTGAAACCTATGTCCGCATCGACAACATTTCCAACCTGTGGGTCAACGATATCCGCGAAGTGGTGAGGGTCGGTGAGGAGAGGCCGGTGGAGATCACGTCGCTGACGCGGGATGAAAACGGCAGGGTGACGTCCATGCGCGTATCCATGAAGGCCGCCGAGGACGCCCCGCAGCTGGAGCTCCGCACCGGAAACACCTACACCGGCAGCATCAGCAATTTCTCCGCGACCGCCTACTTCGTCCGCGTAGCGGGTATCCCCGTCGAGGTCCGCTGCCCTATCAACTCCAACTACACCATGGAGCTCATGGAGCAGGGCGATTTCGTCAAGTTCTATGTCCGCGCCATCTACGACGGCGTGCCGACGGGCGCCATCCTCAAAATCATCAAGAAGAAGAACGCCGGCATGTAGCGGGCGGCAGCACCCCGAAACCCTGGTAAAAGTGGAAAGGGCGGAGTCAACAACCGGCTCCGCCCTTTACCTATATCAGGCTAATTGACTATCAGCATTTTGGAGGAATGGATGAATTGCTTGATCGCAGACAAATCACGGCACTGGCCTCCGCGCTGGCTGCGGAGAACCTGCTGGCTTTCCGGAACCTGTACGGCGGCGGCTTGGTGAAGCTGTCCTGGCATGGCTGTCGCATTATCATGAGCGAGGCCTGCGGCAAGGAGCTGATCCTCCATGTACTGGCCGTGGTGCCGCATGGCCGCAGGGACAGGGCGGAAAACCTTGTCCGGGAAGCGGCTATGCGGGAGCACGGCTATTACCACTTCGCCATACGAGAAGCCGAAGGCTTCACTCTGGCGCAGATCTCCGTCTACGGTTTGCAAGACAGCGACGATCTCACCGAAGAATTGACAGTTATGTCCTCCCGGCTGGACGCTCTGCTGGAGGACATCGGGGCCGGTTAAGGAAAGGAGCGGGGCCGCCGGCGCCCCATGAGCCATGAAAAACAACAAACTGATTCTCAATCTCTACAAGGCAACGGAGGCCGAGCTGCGAAAGCGCCCCCCTGTTTATACCCTGCGAACCCTCAGTATGATGGACCGGCAGCGGCAGGGGTTGGCGCTCACCAACAACCGGTATTACATCGCAATCCTGCAAAACCATATCCTGGAGCGCGCCCAGTCGGTGGTCTTTACCATAGAGGTCACGGAGGACTTCTATCTGATCAAATTAAGCTGCCCGCTGCGGGATGGGGAATACCGCCGCCTGGAGGCCTCCGGATATGTCCCGCTCCTCCGCTCCAAGCTTTACCTGACCACCGGACTGGAAGTGTCCCCATACCGGGCGTGTGCCGCCGTCAAGCTGTCCCCGTACAGCAGTGTTATAGACCTGTTCGACAACCTTTTTGTGCTGAAGAGGGAGCTGGAGAGGTTTTTGACGGAGTTGGAAAGCAATATATAGCGCAAGCTCATGAGAGGAGGTAGCACCATTGGTTGCGAGAGAGAATAAAGTAATAGATATTGAATCGGAAATTCTTACAATTGAAGAAGTACAAACATTACTAAATATAGGAAAAAACACAGCTTATGATTTAGTCAAAAAAGCATATAAAGAAAAAATGCCATTTCCGGTAATTAAAATCGGCCGTGTATATCGTGTACCAAGAGAAAAATTCATGATCTGGCTTCGTAATGGCTCTGAATAGCTTTATTTAATCAGTCCTGGAGATTGTATGGTAAATCTCTAGGACTGATTTTTTATGAACTAATATTCGCACGGCGGGAATAATCAGATTGTATCAATTAAAAGAATATGGTAAAATATCTATACGATATTATCACTATTGGTACGATCTGCTGCTCCCGTTCTGGGAGGGAAGTAACATGGCAGCAACTACCAATAAGAAAAACGTACTTGGAACAGTATTTCAGAGGGGTGATATTTGGGCAACAAACTACTATGACCTGGACAAGAACAACAAGAGGAAAAGAAGAACAAAGAGAGGCTTTGCATCGGAAGCCGATGGATATGCGTTTCTGGTGTTAAAAACTGAAGAAATTCTTGCCAAGGAGGCTGCGCTGCATTCCTACAAAGAAGATAGAAATGTCACTGTTCATGACTATCTGGAGAATTGGTTTGAAAAAATCTACTCCAAAAAAATATGCAACAGCACCGAGACGACTTACCGTTATACGCTATATTATCATTTGTTGCCAATACTGGACAGAGAGTATCCGGGTATCAAGCTTATTGAAATCAAAAAAGAAGATATCAACCGTATTATTCGATTGGTCTTCAAAAGGAAACCTTCATATGGGAAGAAGGTAAAGGAGCTTTTCGTACCGTGTATGGCGATGGCGAAGCAAGATAATCTCATTATAAAAAACCCGGCTCGTGGACTCAGGGTTCCCCATTACGATCAAAAAAGATTTAGACCGCTCAACAAGCATCAGATGGCCGCCATAATCAAGACGGCGGAGGATACCCCCACGTATTTGGAAATCCTTCTGGCCTTGCTGATGGGACTGCGCAAAGGCGAAATATACGGCTTGAAATTTGAGGACATCAATTTCAAGAAGCAGACAATGCACATCCGGCAGCAGTGTTGCTATGAGCACGAATTTGATGGGATGATCAGAGTATCGTCGAAGCAGATTGAAAAAGAGCTGAAGACGGAAAACAGCGAGCGTGTTCTCTATATTCCGGATATCATTATGAAGCAGATCTATATTCGGAAAGAACGGGTTGAATGGGATAAGCAGCATACCAAAGGCAATTTACCGTATGAAGAAAATGGTTATGTTTGCGGACAGCGAAATGGCAGGGCCCGGGCTGGCAGTTGCTTGAATAAAGCGCTCAATACGCTTACGGATCATATCGGCATGAACAGGATTTCCTTTCATTTTCTTAGGCATATGACAGCGACCATTCTTCTGTATCTCAAGTTTGACCTCACAACCATATCACGTATCCTGGGTCATAGAAGAATCAAAACCACACTGAAACATTATTGTGCTGATCTGGAGGGAGATATCGAAATCGTCGCCATCATCAATAAAGTAATCGAAGAAGCATTTGGAGGAGGTGACGATAACGATGAAGTACGCAAAGCGCGGGAATCCATTTCGGCATAATGGAAAATGGGCATTCCGGTATTATTACTACGACCGGCAAGGCAATAAAAAGCCGAAGCAACTGGAAGGCTTTGCTACAAAGAAAGAAGCGGAAGAAGAAAAAAGAATTAAGGAAGCTTCTGTCATCAATGGCACGCATGTATTGGATGATCGCATGAAATGTAAGGAGTTCTTTATTCACTGGCTTGAGAACGCCATGCGACCGAATATCACATACAATACCTATAATTCCTACAAGAACGTGATTTACAATTATGTTATTCCGGAATTGGGTGAGAGACGGGTATGTACGCTAACACGTACCATCCTGATGGATTTGTTGGAAATCATCTATAAAAAGTTTCAGAGCACTGCAAAAATGGCAAGGACCGTGTTGTCTACCGCGATGACTTACGCATATGATGAAAACCATATAAGTCATAATCCCGGAGCAGGTCTGTTGCTTCCTGGCAAAGTTGCGAAGAAGTTTGATCTGGTGACCCTTACACAAGACGAGATTATCAGACTAATTGTAGCCAGTTACGATGATTCCAGCATTTTTATGGAAGTTCTCTTAGCCGTGACTATGGGGTTGCGTAAATGTGAACTGAGTGGATTGAAATACTGTGATATCGACCTAACCAATAGGATCATGCATGTGTCCAGAGCTTTAGGGAGGGTTTTGGAGGATCCTGATGACCCAGACCCCGATTATGATGACGATGATGAGTTTGAATCTGTAACAGTTAACCAGCCCGCTTTTGGTAACTTAACCAAGCAGGAAAAGCAACTAAAAACGAAAAACTCCAATCGCTATTTACCGGTTCCTGAGCGGCTGATTCCGTTTTTTCTCGCTCATAGGAAACGGTATGAGGAAAATGCGAAGCGCCTCGGTTCAAAATTCCGCGATGATGGTTATGTTTGCTGCTCAGAGAGAGGGGAGCCAAGGTGTACGTCGTTTTATCATCTTCCTTTCAAGCAAGTGCTTAAATATGCTGGCCTACCCGATATGCGTTGGCACGATCTTCGACGGACAGCAGCGTCCAATCTCCTCAACAATGAAGCTAATATAAAAGCAATTCAAAATTTACTTGGACATGCTACTCCAATCATCACCGGAGAGAACTATATCGACTCTGGACCGTCCGAAATTCTTGCAATGAAGCGCATGGACACTTTCGTTCAAGACTTGTTACGGGGCTTAAAGGGAATAGAAGTTACTACCTAAAAAGCGATTCACCGCAAATCCCTTCTGCTTGGATTAGGTCAAATTTAGACCGCAACTGCATCCACGGAACAAGCGAATGTATATTGATAGAATAAAAATACAGTATTTCGTCTAGTAAAATCGAGGTATATATGGACAAATTCAAACTCGTTTCCAGCTATAAACCGACCGGAGATCAACCGAAAGCGATCAAGCAGTTAGTGGATGGATTACACTCTGGAATGCGTGAACAAGCGCTTTTGGGGGTCACCGGATCAGGTAAGACTTTCACTATGGCGAACGTCATTGCGGAGGTCAACCGACCCACCTTGATACTCGCCCACAACAAAACTCTGGCTGCACAATTATGCAGTGAATTCAAAGAATTCTTCCCCGAAAACGCTGTCGAATACTTTGTCAGCTATTATGACTACTACCAGCCCGAGGCGTACATCGCCAACACCGACACCTATATCGCCAAGGACTCCAGCATTAACGAAGAGATCGAGAAGCTCCGCCACTCGGCGACCTCCGCGCTTTCGGAGCGCCGCGATGTGATCATCGTATCCAGCGTGTCCTGCATCTACTCGCTGGGCGACCCCATTGACTACCGCAATATGGTCATTTCACTGCGCAAGGGCAAGCAGCTGGAGCGGGACACCCTGATCTCCAAGTTGGTGGACATCCAGTATGAGCGCAACGACATCAACTTTGTGCGCAACAAGTTCCGCGTCCGCGGGGATATCGTGGAGGTGTTCCCCGCCTATTACGGCGACACCGCCATCCGCGTGGAGTTTTTTGGCAATGAGATCGACCGCATCAGCGAAATCCACACGCTCACCGGCCAGGTAAAAGCAGTGGTGAACCACGCGGCCATCTACCCGGCCTCCCATTACATCGTGCCCCGGGACAGAGTGCTGGAGGGCATCCGGGAAATCCAGGAGGAAATGGAGGAGCGGGTGCGCTTCTTCAAGGAGAACGGCAAGCTCATCGAGGCGCAGCGCATCGAGGAGCGCACCAATTACGATCTGGAGATGCTGCAGGAGATCGGCTTCTGTTCGGGTATCGAAAATTATTCGCGCGTGCTATCGAGGCGTCCCGAGGGCTCACAGCCCTTTACGCTGTTCAATTACTTCCCCGAGGATTTTCTGTTTTTTGTGGACGAATCCCACGTCACGCTGCCACAGGTGCGCGGTATGTTCGGCGGCGATCGGGCCCGCAAGCAGAACCTGGTGGAGTACGGCTTCCGCCTGCCCTCCGCGTTTGACAACCGGCCACTGAACTTCGATGAATTCTACGACAAGATCAACCAGGTGATCTTTGTGTCGGCCACGCCCGGCCCACTGGAGCGGGAGCGCTCCTCGCAGATTGTGGAGCAGATCATCCGCCCCACCGGCCTGGTGGACCCCGAGATCGAGGTGCGCCCGGTGGAGGGGCAAATCGACGATGTTCTGAGCGAAATAAACGTCCGCGCCGAAAAGGGGGAGCGGGTGCTGATTACAACCCTGACCAAAAAAATGGCGGAGGACTTGACCGCTTACCTGGACAGCCTGGGGGTCAGGATTCGCTATATGCATCACGATGTGGACACCATTGAGCGCATGGAGTTGATCCGCGACCTGCGCATGGGCGAGTTCGATGTGCTGGTTGGCATCAACCTGCTGCGCGAGGGCCTGGACATCCCGGAGGTCTCGCTGGTGGCGATCTTCGACGCCGACAAGGAGGGCTTTCTGCGCGGCGAAACCGCGCTGGTGCAGACCGTCGGCCGCGCGGCGCGCAACGTGGAGGGCAAGGTGATCATGTACGCCGACCAGGTGACGCCGTCCATGGAGCGGGCGATCTCCGAGACCTGCCGCCGCCGCGAAATTCAGCAGAAGTACAACGAGGACCGCGGCATCACGCCCATGTCGGTGAAAAAAGAGGTGCGCGAAATTTTGGAGATATCCTCCAAGGACGCTACCGAGACTAGGGGCAAGCGCCTGAAGCAGATGAGCCCCCGGGAGAAAAGCGACCTGATCCGCCAGCTGACACTGGAGATGAAAAATGCGGCCAAGCTGCTGGAATTCGAGCACGCCGCCTATTTTCGTGACAAGATCGAGCGGATCAAGGTGGGGAAGGAATAGCGCGAGAAACACGTAAAAACAGTTGAACGGATGTTTTGTTTGTGATATACTGTTATTTGTGTGTATGACTATATGGAATAACAGGAGCTGAAAAAATTTTGGCAAGGGATCAAATCGTCATTAAGGGCGCCAGGGAGAACAACCTGAAAAACATCGACCTTATCATTCCCAGGGACAAGCTGATCGTGTTTACGGGGCTTTCGGGATCAGGGAAATCCTCTTTGGCTTTTGACACCATCTACGCCGACGGGCAGCGCCGCTATGTGGAGAGTCTTTCCAGCTACGCCCGACAGTTTTTGGGGCAGATGAGCAAGCCCAAGGTGGATAGCATCGAGGGCCTTTCGCCGGCCATTTCCATCGACCAGAAGACCACCTCCAAAAACCCGCGCTCCACGGTGGGCACCGTGACCGAGATCTATGATTACCTCCGCCTGCTCTATGCGCGGGTGGGGGTACCGCACTGCCCGGAGTGCGGACGGGAGATCCAGCAGCAGACCATCGACCAGATGGTGGACGCGGTGCTGGGCCTGTCCGAGGGCAGTAAAATCCAAATTATGGCCCCTGTGGTGCGCGGACGGAAAGGCCAGCACCTAAAGGAGCTGGAGAGCGCCCGCCGCGCCGGCTATGCGCGGGTGCGGGTGAACGGCAGCATCTACGACCTTTCCGAGGAGATCAAGCTGGACAAGAACAAAAAACACTCCATCGACATTGTGGTGGACAGGCTTTCGATCAAGGAAGACATCCGCTCCCGCCTGGCAGACTCCCTTGAAACGGCGCTGGCCGTGGCAAACGGCCTGGTGACGGTGGACGTGGTGGATGGGCGGGAAATATCCTTTTCCCAGAATTACGCCTGCCCGGAGCACGGATTCAGCATTGAGGAGCTTGCCCCGCGCATGTTTTCTTTCAACAACCCTTTCGGCGCCTGCCCCAAGTGCACCGGCCTGGGAGTGTTCCTGAAAGTGGACCCGGACCTTGTAATCCCGGACAAGAGCCTTTCCGTGCGGGAGGGGGCCATCAAGGCTTCGGGGTGGTACTTCGCCGAGGGCGGAATCGCCCAGATGTACTACGAAGCGCTGGCGAAGCACTATGGTTTCTCACTGGACGCGCCGGTGACGGAGCTGCCCCGGGAGATCGTGGACATCCTGCTCTACGGCAACAACGGCGAAAAGCTGGTGATGCGCCGCGACAACGGCGTGATGAACGGCAGCTACACCAGCAGCTTCGAGGGTGTCGTCAACAACCTGGAACGCCGCTACCGCGAAACCAGCAGCGACTGGATGCGGGAAGAGATCGCGCTGCACATGACCGAGATGGACTGCCCGGTCTGTCACGGCGACCGGCTCAAACGGGAGTCGCTGGCCGTGACGGTGGCGGACGTGAACATCATTGAATTCTGCAAACTGTCGGTGAAGAAAGCAGTGGAATTTGTGGACAGCATGCGGCTTTCGGAGCGGGACATGCTGATCGCCAAGGAGATTCTCAAGGAGATCAAGGACCGTCTGCACTTCCTGTTGGGCGTGGGGCTTGGCTATTTGACCATGTTTCGCTCGTCGGGAAGCCTTTCGGGCGGCGAGAGTCAGCGCATCCGTCTGGCCACCCAGATCGGTTCCTCGCTGGTGGGGGTGCTGTATATCCTGGACGAGCCCAGCATCGGCCTGCACCAGAAGGACAACGACCGCCTGATCGCCGCTTTGAAAAACCTGCGGGACCTGGGCAACACGCTGATCGTGGTGGAGCACGACGAGGACACCATGTACGCCGCCGATTACATCGTGGATATCGGGCCCAGGGCGGGCATCCACGGCGGCGAGGTTGTAGCGGTAGGCACCGTGGATCAGATCAAGGCGTGCCCGCAGTCGCTCACCGGCCAGTATCTCAGCGGCGTCAAAGCCATTCCGGTGCCCCCAAAACGCCGCGAATACAACGGCAACAGGCTGGTGATCAAGGGCGCCAGGGAAAACAACCTGCAGAACATCACGGTGGAAATCCCGCTGGGGATCATGACCGCCGTTACCGGTGTGTCCGGCTCGGGGAAGTCCTCGCTGGTCAACGAAATCCTCTATAAGCGGCTGGCTCACGACCTGAACCGGGCCAAGACTTTCGCGGGCGCCCACGACGAAATCAAGGGCATCGAGCTGGTGGACAAGGTAATCGCCATTGACCAGTCCCCCATCGGTCGTACGCCGCGCTCCAACCCCGCCACCTACACCGGCATGTTCACCGATATCCGCAATGTATTTGCGCAGACAAACAGCGCCAAGATGCGTGGCTACAGCACGGGGCGCTTTTCGTTCAATGTCAAGGGCGGCCGCTGCGAGGCCTGCGAGGGGGACGGCATCATCAAGATCGAGATGCACTTCCTGCCGGATGTGTTTGTGCCCTGCGAGGTCTGCAAGGGCAAGCGCTACAACCGGGAAACGCTGGAGGTCAGGTACAAGGGCAAGACCATCCACGAGGTGCTGGAGATGACTGCCGACGAGGGGCTGGAGTTTTTCGACAACATCCCCAAGATCAGGCGCCGCGTGCAAACGTTGGTGGATGTGGGACTCGGATACATCAAGTTCGGCCAGTCCTCTACCACGCTTTCGGGCGGCGAAGCCCAGCGTGTCAAGCTGGCTACCGAGCTTTCCAAGCGCTCCACCGGCAGGACTGTGTACATCCTGGATGAGCCCACCACCGGCCTCCACAGCGCCGACGTGCACATGCTGATCGACGTGCTGCAAAGGCTGGTGGACGCGGGCAACACGGTGATCCTGATCGAGCACAATCTGGACGTGATCAAAACCGCGGACCATGTGATCGACCTGGGGCCCGATGGCGGAGATGGCGGCGGCGCGGTGGTTGTGACTGGCACGCCGGAGCAGGTGGCTTTGTGCAAAAATTCCTATACTGGCAGCTATTTACAGAAGATTTTAACAAAAATGTGACACATACTTGGCTTTTAAGAAAAAGTGTGGTATACTAAAAACGATTACGGGAAAAAAACGCTTTCTAATCAATCAAAACTTAAAGAAAGAAGGGACGCTATTTGTTAAAAACAGTTCTGTACTATCTGCTGCTTTTAACGACAACGGTGAGATTCATTGATATCATCTATCTCATGACCAGGCAAACCACCAATCTGCCGATCGTTGTTTTAATTGTCAGCACTGCCATGGTACTGTACGGGATTGTACTGCTTGTCAAAAAGGTTGTAGGCAATGTGCGGCTCAAACAGCTTACCATGTTTTACATGGTTCAGTCAGTCATGATCGTGTTTAATCTTTCGTATATGGCGATTGTGTCTCCGCTGAAAGCCACGGGGCTGGAAACGCTGATTGTGGGTACTTTTCTGGATCTGCTGATCAACTGCGGCATCATCTATATGGCCACAAAGCAGATGCGCGACGGCGTGATCGTAACACAGCGCTGACGTATGAAATACGGCTTGGCTGTCTTTGACTTGGATGGTACGCTGCTGAACACGCTGGAGGATCTGGCTGCTGCCTGCAATTATGTGTTGGCGCAAAACGGCTTTCCCGAGCGGGAGGTTCAAGAATACAGATATTTGGTGGGTAATGGCATCAGATCGCTGGTCCAGCACATGCTTCCGCCTCAGCACCGCGATGACGATTCGGTGCTGAGGCGTTTGCACGCCCAGTTTACCGACCGGTATGCGGCGAATGACCGCGTGCACACAAGGCCCTACGACGGTATTCTGCCGTTGCTGACGGCGCTGAGGGAATCCCAGGTGCATGTGGCGGTGCTTTCCAACAAGTCCCATGTCTATGTGCCATCTTTGGTGGAGCACTTTTTCCCCGGACTTACAGAACTGGCTTATGGCCAGCGGGACGGCGTGCCGAAAAAACCGGACCCCTCTGCCCTGCTGGAGATCATACGGCACTTCGGTGTGGACAGCACACAGTGCGCATACATAGGCGACAGCGATGTGGATATGCACACGGGCCGCAACGCAGGGGTGTATACGGTCGGTGCTTGTTGGGGATTTCGACCAAAAAAAGAGCTTGTAGAGGCAGGCGCTTTATGCACTGCTGATAAACCTGAGCAACTCTACCAAATTCTTGTTGACAATTCCAAGGACCTCGGCTATACTGCTATCAAGAAATGAATATACAAAAAGGCGATGACAGGGACGGCTGTTCCAAAATCCTCTTGCAGAGAGTCGGTGGTTGGTGAAAACCGGCAGTGGATGGAAACAGGCATCACCCTGGAGCTGAGGTCTGAAAGCCCTGCAGGGTCAGTAGGTTCCTACGCAAAGACAGCGTTACAGGTCGAGGATTTGTTGGAATCCGCAAATGAGTGGCATCGGCACATGCCGATGCAAGTTGGGTGGTAACACGGGAGTTAACAGCTCGTCCCATATTAATGGGGCGGGCTTTTTCTGTTACCCGTAAAAACAGGAATCGCTCCGCCGCCTTTTCCCCGCAGCCGTCAGTCTGCGTTCTCGTCGGCCGCGCCGTGCGCGCGGCCCACTTCCGCATGAATGGCGGGGGGAAAGGGCGACCGGATGATTCAAATAGCCTGGAAAGGGGAATAACCTTAATATGGAAACTAAAATTATGGAAATCGCCCAAAGGATTAAAGGGCTTAGAGAAATTCTGGAAATTACTCCGGAGCAAATGGCAAAGTACACCGATTTAACTGTTGAGGAATATCACGCGCTTGAAAGCGGCACCCAGGACTTCGGCTTCACGTTTCTGTATGAGTGTGCCAAGGTGTTCGGCGTGGACATGGTGGAGCTGCTGACCGGCGAGAAGCCGAAGCTTTCGCGCTACACCGTTGTGCGTGCGGGAAAAGGGTTGCCGATCCGCCGCCGCCAGAGCTTTACCTACGAGCACCTGGCTTACCGCATCAAGGATAAGCTGGCAGAGCCGTTTCTGGTGACCGCCCCCTACAACGCCGAGGAGCAGAAAAAACAGATTCATCTGTCCCGCCACAAGGGCCAGGAGTTCGACTACGTGCTGAAAGGCTCCCTGAAGTTCCAGCTGGGCGACCACGTAGAGGTTCTGGTAGAGGGCGACAGCGTCTTCTATAACTCCGGTGATTCCCACGGCATGATTGCAACCGGCGGCAGTGAATGCGTGTTCCTTGCGATCGTGATGAAAGACCCCAACGCCGACAGCTCATATAAAGAATAACACCTGTTTGGAGGCACACCATGCAAGTAGAAAACCTATATAAACAGTATTGTAAGGAGACCTTCGATGAACGCGGCGTCCTGAAGACCTTTGAATCGGTGGTGCCCCGGGACTTCAACTTCGCCTACGATGTCGTGGATAAAATAGCCGAGCTGGAGCCGGCGCGCCGCGCGATGGTCTGGTGCAATGAAGCGGGCGAGGAGCGCGCCTTTACCTTTTCCGAGATGAGCGCCTACGCCAGCAGGGCCGCCAATCTCTTTTCCTCCATGGGGGTGGAAAAGGGCGACATGGTCATGCTGGTGCTCAAGCGCCACTACCAGTTCTGGTTCGCGGTGCTGGGGCTCCACAAGCTGGGCGCCGTGGGCGTGCCCGCCACCAATCTACTGACCACCAAGGATTATGTATACCGCTTTAATGCCGCCGGCGTAAAGCACGTGGTCTGCACCGCGGAAGGCGAGGTCACAGCCCGGGTGGAGCAGGCCTGCGCGGAGTACGCGGGCATTCAGAACAAGCTTGTCGCGAGGGGTCGGCGCGACGGCTGGACCGACTTTGACGCGGAAATCGAAAAGCAGCCGGACAGCTTTGCGCGCGTTCCCACCTCATCGAGTGACATGCTGCTGCTGTACTTTACGTCCGGCACCACCGGTCACCCCAAGATGGTGTACCACGAGCACTCCTACCCCATGGCCCACATCATCACGGCCAAGTACTGGCACAATGTGGACCCGGGCGGGCTGCACCTCACAGTCTCCGAAACCGGCTGGATGAAGTCGGTCTGGGGCAAGCTGTACGGGCAGTGGATACTGGGGGCGGGCATCTTTGTGTACGACTTCGACAAATTCGTGCCCCGCGAGCTGCTGGCAAGGATCGCCCGGCACCAGGTGACCACGTTCTGCGCGCCGCCCACCATCTACCGCTTCTTCATCAAGGAGGACACCGAGAGCTTCAACTTTTCCTCGGTCAAGCACGCCACAACCGCGGGCGAGGCGCTGAACCCGGAGGTATACACCCGCTTTCAGGAGCTCACCGGCCTTCAGCTGATGGAGGCCTTTGGCCAAACCGAAACCACCGTGCTCACCGTGAATCTGGTGGGCACCACCCCCAAGCCCGGCTCCATGGGCAAGCCGTCCCCGCTGTACAACGTGCTGCTGGTGGATGAAAACGGCGAGACCGTGCCCCCCGGCGAGGTGGGCGAGCTGGTGGTGAAAGTGCCGGAGCAGGGCCGGCAGAACGGGCTGTTCAGCGGCTATCACAAGGACGAGGCGCTGACCAAAACCGTGTGGTACGACGGTATGTACCACACCGGCGACACCGCGTGGATGGACGAGGACGGTTACTTCTGGTATGTGGGCCGCACCGACGACATCATCAAGGCCTCCGGCTATCGCATCGGCCCGTTTGAAATTGAAAGCGTGCTGATGGAGCACCCCGCGGTGTTGGAGTGCGCGGTTACCGGCGCGCCAGACCCTGTCAGGGGCACCGTGGTCAAAGCCACCGTGGTGCTGACTCAGGCGTACCAGCCCAGCGAGGAGCTGAAAAAGGAACTGCAAAGCTATGTGAAGAAGCAAACGGCTCCCTACAAATACCCCCGCATCCTGGAGTTTGTACCCGAGCTGCCCAAGACCATCAGCGGCAAGATCAAGCGCCGCGTGATCCGAGGGGGCGGCGAGGAGGAATAGAAAGGCAAATCGCCCCTGCAGGCTTATGCCTGTGGGGGCGATTTGCGCTCTGTCGCGGGATTATTTCTTCAAACCGGAGACCAGCAGCATGGCGTTGTTGTCCACCACCGCGTCCAGATGGTAATCGGGCAGCAGCTTCACGATGCCCTGGGCGAGCGAAAAGGGCTCGCCGGGCAGGCTACCGGACGGCTGCGCCTTGACCCCTTGGGTGTGGGAGATCACGATACGGCCGCCGGGCCGTAGCAGCGTTGTGATGTGGTTTATGACTCGCTGAGGCTCGGAAAAGTGCTGGAAAGTGTTGTAAATAAAGCAGCAGTCGCAGCTGAGGCCGGTTACATCCAAGATGTCGGCGCAGACAAACCGCACGGCCTCGTGCCGGCATTTTTTCTTGGCGGTTTCGATCATGCTGGTCGCGAAATCAACACCCAGAATCACCGAGGGCCGGTGTGCCAGCAGGTAGGGTTCCAGCACACCTGTGCCGCAGCCTACATCCAGGATCACGCTGTGGGGGGAGATGTCGGCCAGCAACAGCATGGCGCGGATGCGCTCCGGGTCCTGTATGCGGGTGCGGTCCCAGGCCGCCCCGAGCCGGTTGAAAAAATGCTTGGTTTCGTTCATGAGCCGCCACCGCCCTCAATGCAAGATTCCCCAACAAAAAGTATACCCGCTTCCGCCGCCGGTGTCAAACAGGGAAAAGAAAAACACCGGGGCACAATGCTCCGGTGTTTGTAAAGCTGGCTTATTTCTTCAGATTGTAGAAAGACTTCAAACCGTCGTAGACAGCGGTGTCGCCCAGCTGGCTTTCGATCTTGAGCAAGCGGTTGTACTTGGCGATGCGGTCGGTACGGGACATAGAGCCGGTTTTGATCTGCCCGGCATTGGTGGCCACGGCGATGTCGGCGATGGTCACGTCCTCAGTCTCGCCGGAGCGGTGGGATACAACGGCGGTGTAGCCCGCGCGCTTGGCCATTTCGATGGCCTCGAAAGTCTCGGTCAGCGTGCCGATTTGGTTGACCTTGATCAGGATTGAGTTGCACAGGCCCAGCTCAATGCCCTTGGCCAAGCGCTTGGTGTTTGTAACAAAGAAGTCGTCGCCCACCAGCTGCACCTTGCCGCCCAGGCGCTCGGTCAGCAGCTTGTAGCCGTCCCAGTCGTTCTGATCCAGGCCGTCTTCGATGGAGATGATCGGAAAGTCCTTGCAGAACTCCTCGTAGAGGCCAATCAGCTCGGCGGCGGTCAGGCTGCGGTTCTCGCCGGCCAGGTCGTACTTCTTGGTGTCCTTGTTGTAAAACTCGGAGGAGGCCACGTCCATGGCGATCTTTATATCGTCGCCAGGCTTGTAGCCAGCGTCCTTGATGGCATCCACGATGACCTCAAGGGCCTCGCGGTTGGAGCCCAGGTTGGGGGCAAAGCCGCCCTCGTCACCCACGGCGGTGTTTTCACCCTTTTTCGAGAGCACCTTTTTCAGCGCATGGAAGACCTCGGCGCCCATCTGAATGGCCTTAGCAAAGGTGGAGGCGCCCACGGGCATAATCATGAACTCCTGGAAGTCCACCGAGTTGTCGGCGTGAGAGCCGCCGTTGAGAATATTCATCATCGGGGTGGGGAGCTGCTTGGCGTTGAAGCCGCCCAGATACTGGTACAGTGGCAGGCCATGATAATCGGCGGCGGCGTGAGCGACAGCCATAGACACGCCCAAAATTGCATTTGCGCCCAGCTTTCCTTTGTTTTCGGTGCCGTCCAGCTCGATCATCTTCTTGTCGATCACGACTTGATTGGTCACGCAGAAGTCGCCGACCAGCGCGGGGGCAATTACGTTGTTCACATTGGAAACGGCCTTTTGCACACCCTTGCCCAAGTAACGGCCCTTGTCGCCGTCGCGCAGCTCCACGGCCTCGTACTCGCCGGTGGAAGCGCCGGAGGGGACCATCGCGCACCCATAAGCGCCGGATTCAGTGTGTACCTCTACCTCTATAGTGGGGTTGCCACGGGAATCCAGCACCTCGATTGCTTTGATTTCTTGAATTTTCGGCATGGTTGTCACTCCTTCATTTTGTAGTGCACCTTACACTTTTGTTTTATATTATACCAAATTCCTGGTAACTTTAAAATAGAAATATTAGAAAAAAATGAAAGCAGCCGAAAATCTGTCGTGTTAAACATGCCTCCCCCCAATTGCCTGTGTTTTTATGGATTCTTTGCTGTCACACAATGCTTGGGCAGAGCATTGGCAAGCCTGTTTTGAGTTTACCGCGTGCCGCCGTAGACAGCGGCGGCCTTTGCGTGTTCCACGTAGATACCCCGGATATTCTGATACTCACCCAGGCCTTTCAGGACACAGGTCACCGCATAGCCAGCGGCCTCGAATGCCGTTTTCCAGGAGTCCTCCCCATCGCTTGCCATATCATTGACGGCATGGTCTCCAGCTACCACCATCAGGGGGGCCAGCGTGACGCGTTTTGCGCCGTGGGCGGCCACGTGGCGCAGGAGCGTCTCAAGGTCAGGGAAACCTTCTACCGTGCCGACAAAGACGTCGTCCCGCCCCACATCCTTAAAGTGATAATCCAGAGCCGCATAAGCAGCGTCCGAAAAGTGGACGGAGCCGTGACCCATCAGGCAAAGCGCCGCGTCGGGCTCGGCGGGGAAGATTTGAATGAGCGCCGCCGCAAGCCGCCGGTAATCCGCGGCGGCGGTCAGCAGCGGCGCACCGATCCGCAAGGAGAGCTTGTCCGCGAAGCCAGCCGCATCAGAGACAAGGTTATCGAACTCCTCTCCGTTCAGGATGTGGGTCGGCTGCAGAAGCACGGCACCGAACCCCTCGCGGACAAGGCTGTCCAGGGCCTCTGTCACAGTGTCGATCCGCACGTTGTCGCGGCTGTGCAGCTTTTTGATAATCATGCCGCTGGTAAACGCCCGGCGAAGCTCCCAGCCTGGGAATGCGGCCTCCAGGTCTTTTTCGATGGCTCCGATGTTCCTTTCGCAGGTTTCCGGGTGGCTGGTCCCGAAGCTGACTACCAATATCGCCGTTTTCATTGCGCGGCGCCTCCTTGTCTGGGTTTTTAAAGTGGGGTACAAACGGGTTGCTTGTTTTTGCGGGTTTGTGAGGCGCGGTAAACAGTCCTCAATCAGGCAGCGGGAAAGCAGTGAGGAGGGTATCGCGCTCTGACCCCACCTGCACGGCTTCGCTTCGAAGCTCTTTTGTGCGGTCCATCAGGTGACCGATTTGCGCGGTTTGCATGGTAGCAACCATCACAAGAACGGCCAGCAATGCAATTAAGGTGCCGCCTGTGGGCCATTTGCAGTGTACACGGTGTCTGGCCGTAAACCGATAAGCTCTGTGCTGCTTGCCGCACGAACAACCGCTCATGAATATACCCCCTGCAATTGCTGAATACAAAATTTCACTAATATTGAAATACAATTTTATTATAATTCAATATTACTGGAATGTCAATTGGCAATTTCCACAATAATGAAATTTCAAATTTATCGAAATTGTGTGTTTACGGATGCAGCAATTTGTGATATGCTATGCACAGTTGGAGCCAGTTTGAAAGGGGGATTGTGGAATATGTCGCTGGGGGCAAGACTCAGAGAGGCTAGAAGAGCGAAAGGTTTTACACAGAAAGAGCTTGCCCAAAGAGTGGGGGCAAGGCACAATTCCATAAGCAACTGGGAAAAGGGGCTGAACGTTCCGGGTCTTGCGGTGATCGAGCGCCTTTGTGCGGTGCTGGACGTCACCCCCAACGATTTGTATTGTATAGGCGGAGTGCCGGCTCACGCACATGCGCCCCATCCGCCATTTTCCACCGGGGAATCGGAGATAATCCGCAAATACAGGGCTCTCGACGCCGAGGGCAGGGGCGCGGTCGATGCGCTGCTGGACTACTATGCCGGGCGCGCCGTAGCCTCCGCCGCCCGAGGCAGGGACATGCGTCCGGAGCGGCTGTCGGGCGCGCCGGTGCTGGAGGTTTTGCCGGGTCTGATCTCCACGCAAAGCGTTGCAGCCGGAACCGGCACCTATCTGGACGCGGATTCTTTCGAGGGCATCACCGTCGCAAGAAACGCTCAGACGCAGAGAGCGGCGTTTTACGTGCCTGTGCAGGGGGACAGTATGGAGCCTAAATTTTACGACGGCGATATTCTGATGATTGAAAGGACCGGGGTCAAAAAAGGAGAGATCGGCGTGTTCACGCTGGAGAATTACGGTTATGTAAAGATGCTGGGGGAAGGGGAGCTCCTGTCGCTGAACCCGGATTACGCGCCGATCCCCATGCGGGAGGATATTCTGTGTAACGGCAAGGTCATTGGCGTGCTTGACCCCGAGTGGATTGTGGGCTGAAAGGCGACTCTGCATACGATCAACTTGCCGGAGGGCTCCGGCTCCGATAATCCTGCCGCAAATGCGCCGGATGTGTAGAAAAGCAATGGAAAAATCAAGTAATCGCGGCAATATGTTCAGAGCCTGCACAAATTTTGCAGATGCCGAAAATTGGCTATTAAATCAGAACCACTAGTGGGGTACCAGTGGTTCTGATTATTTGTTGCCATTGTCATTGCTGATTAACAAAAAATCCTGAAAGGATTTTTTAATACCGGTTTTAAACACTCTCATAAATATTTCCTGCGCACCGCGGTCAAGGTTTTAAAATCATCCTTGACATGTTCGTATACGCTCTTGTAAATCTTAAAATACTCAGCATAAAGCGCATGATTCCGGGGGATCGGGTCAAGGCGATCGACATATTCGGCCTTTTCTTTCGCAATTTTAAAATCAGGAAATGCGCCACAGGCAACACCGGCCAAAATAGCGTCTCCATATGGCGCACCGATGCGACTTTTTAGAAATACTGTCGGCACATTGAACATGTCGGTGATGATGCGCCGCCAAAGCTTGCTCTTCGCGCCGCCCTCGTTGAGGACGATAGGCAGGTTGATCTTGGAGCAGGATTTCTGCATAATCAAAAAGTTGTCGTAAAGCGAATAGGCCACAGCTTCCATCATTGCACGAACGAAATGTGCCTTGGTGTGATTGAGTGACAGACCGAACACAACACCGCGTGAATCTACATCCCAAATGGGCGTGCGTTCACCGCTGAGATAGGGCAGAATCAGCAATCCCTCACTGCCCGCGGGAATGGATTCCGCTTCCTCGTTGAGCATATCGTAGCAGTTCGCCCCCGGTACAAGCGCCTCGGCGGCAAGCTCAATCTGCGAGAAATTATCGCGAAGATAGCGCAATGCCTGACCGCCGGTTGTGGTGGCTGCGACCATTGCAAAGGTTTTGCGCGAATTCGTGATATACGTACAGTTAAGCATTGAATCCACGATCAAGTCGGGATCCTCATGAATGACGCCCATCACACCGCAGGTGCCCAGATTGATCTGGATATCGCCGACCTCGGTGCTGCCGCCGCCCAGCCAGCCGGCGTTGCAATCCACGCTGCCGGCCGGTACGGGGATCCTTTCCGGTAATCCGGTTGCTTTGGCAGCTTGGGGGGTAATCTCGCCTATAATTTCCTCGCAGGAGTAAAAGTCCGGCATGATATTCAGATCCAGCCCGATTTTCGCGAGGATTTCTTCGTTGAATCTGTTTTTGCGAATGTCATATGCAACGCCCCAGAACGCACCGGCTGAGTAATTGGAGGTCGCTTTGCCCGTCAGCTTCAAGCGAATGTAACCGTCAATTGTAAGAGCTTTGTATATTTTTCTGTAGTCGTCCGGACGATTTTGCTTTTCCCACATCAGATTGACGAGGGTGGGATGATCCTCCAGACGGTTGCAGCTGATCTGAAACAGTTCATCCAGATCAAAGTTTTTGCGCAGCCACTCCACCTGCTCGGTGGCACGGCGGTCGAGCAGATTATATGCCATATGGATGGGGTTGTGATCCTTATCCACCATCACAAGAGACGGTAACGCGGAGGAATTGGCAAAGCCCTTGATATCCGCGGGATTCACGCGGGATTTGACAATACATTCCTGAATAATCTCACAGGCAATCGGCCAATACCGCGCGGGGTCATGCTCCGAGCCGCCTGTTTTCGTGGTGTAAATGGGATATTCTCGAAAGGCGTAGGCCAGTACGTCGGCCGCTTCATTGATGATGCATGCTTTCGCGCCGCCCGTTCCGAAATCCATGCCAACCAGATAACTACTCACGCGTTTTTCCTCCCGTATCTAAAATTTAAATGTGCCTTGCCATCCCGATACTCGCGAGCATGGCCTCCTGCAGTATTTCCGAAAGCGACGGGTGTGCGGTAATCAACCGCTCCCACTGCTTTACCGTAAGGCTTGTGCCAACCGCCATTGTGGCAGTTCCAATCAACTCATGGGCGCATTCTCCAAAGATATGCGCACCGATAATTCTGCCGGTTGCTTTCTCAGACAGCAGCATTGCCATACCGGTTGTGGCATCTTCGGCCAGCGCCATGCCACTGGCCGCGTAGGGAAAGCTACCGGTGTTGTACGCAATCCCCGCCGCGTCCGCCGCCTTTGTGGTCATGCCAACCGCTGCGAATGGCGGAATCGTATAAATGCAGCGCGGTATTGCAGACAGGTTGACTGCGCGTTTTTCGCTGAAGATGTTCTCAACCGCACACTCCGCCTCGGCGTAGGCGCTATGCGCCAACTGCCAGCCGCCGACGATATCCCCCGCTGCATATACCTGCGGCAAACTGGTTTGAAGATACTCATCCACCAGCAAATTACCCTTTGTGTCTGTCGCAAGGCCTAGCTTCTTCGTGTCGATACCGGTCAGGCGGGCTTTGCGGCCCACCGCCATCAATACCACATCCGCGGAAAGCGAAACCGCACCCTTGCCGTCCTCGTAGCGGACGCATTTTGCTCCGCTGTCCTGTGTGATACCAGTTACCGTTGCCCCGAGAATTAGGGTGACGCCTGCGCTCTCAAGCCGCTTCTGTACTTGCGCAACCAGTTCCGGCTGTTCGCCGGGAAACAGCTTCGGCATCATTTCAAGCACGGTTACCTCGCTGCCAAAGGCACGGAACGCACTGGCAAGCTCTATGCCGACAACCCCTCCGCCAATTACGGCCAGGCGGGGAGGAAGCTTTCTGAGCGCCAGGGCCTCCGTGCTGCCGATGGCAAGCTCCGCGCCGGGAATCGGCGGGACAAACGGCTCGGAGCCGGTGGCGATCAGAATATGCTTCGCCTGATACTCTTTCCCGCCACAGCGTACCGTATCGGGTGCGATCATAGTCGCAAAGCCCTGCACAAGCTCCACCTTGTGTTTTTTCAGCAACCCAGCCACGCCGTCAGTCAGCTGCCTGACAACGGCGTCCTTGCCCTTGACGATGTGGGAAAAGCTAAAGGCTCCCACATCGCGGAAAATTCTCTCCTTTTCTAAGTGGCGTATTTTTTCCACAAGTATGCCTTTGTCAAGAAAATATTTTGTGGGAATGCATCCTATGTTCAGGCAGGTCCCGCCTACGCGCTCTCCCTCGAAAACAAGCACCCGATTGCCCGTGATGCGTCCGGCGGCAATGGCTCCGGCATAGCCTGCGGGCCCGCCGCCGATGATAATTAAATCGTACAATCCACCACCTCCTAACACAGTATCAAAGCCGGATTTTCAATATATTCCTTGAGCGTGGTCAGGAACGCGGCACCGTATGCCCCATCTATGATACGGTGGTCGAATGTGGCGGTGATCGCTGCAACCGGCTCATCCGCCAATGTGCCGTTCACAACGCGCGGGCGCTGCCACAGTCCGCCGATCGCCAGAATCGCACTCTCCGGCGGGTTGATGATCGCAGTGAAGCGTCTGATCGGGTACATACCCATATTGGAGATCGTGATGGTACCACCCTGCATGTCAGCGCTTGACAAGCTGCCGTTTTGGGCCTTTATGATCAGTGCAGCGCTTTCCGAGGCGATCTTTGCGATGCCCTTGCCCGCTATATCCCGCACAACCGGCACAATCAGGCCATTCTCCAGCGAGACGGCGATGCCTACATTTACAGCGCAATGCTGTCTTAACCCTTCGTCGGTGTAGGAGGCGTTGATCAGCGGGTGCTGTGCGATTGCGGCAGCTGTGCATTTTGCGAAAACATCGTGATAGGCCACTTTGCTTCCATTGGCCTTGCATGCCGCGCGCAGGGCGATTACCGCCTGCATGTTCACTTCGATTTCCACCGTATAGGTGGGCGTGGTGCTGGTGGACCGGAACATACGCTGAGCAATGGTTTTGCGCATGGCGCTCAGCGGGATGAGCGTGTAGCCCGTGCTGTCGGCGGTCGCGGCATTCCAAAGGGATGCCGCGATATCCTGTGCTTTTATGCGCTTGATCCCCAATGCAACAGCAACATCTTCTAAATGGATGCCAACGTCGCGCGCTGCTTTTTTTGCGGCGGGGGAAGCCTGTAGGTCGCGGATTGTCGCCTGTGCTGCCAACACGCGCTTTATTACAGGGGGTGCGCAAAGAGCACTTTCGGCGATAATCGGGGCGTAATCGTCTTCTTCGGCGGTCTGGGCGACCTGCGCCTGTGACGGCGCCGGAGGGATATCCAAATTCATAAGATCGCCCTCCTCGCCCACATAGGCAACTACATCGCCCACATAGGCCGTATCGCCTTCGGCATAGCAGGCTTTCAGCAGCTTGCCTTTCGCAAAGCTCTCTACCGGCAACACAGCTTTGTCAGTCTCCACCTCGAAGAGAATATCGCCTCGCGCAACCGGATCGCCTTCTTTCTTGTGCCATCTGGTAATTAACAGGCAGTCGGTGGTTTGTCCCGCGCTGGGCATTTTAATTTTTTTTAACATAGTCTCAACGCTCCTTCACCGGGCTTTGTTTTCGCCGCCAAAGGCTTGGATAAACGTGGCCACCTCATCTACTATTTTATCATGCGCGATACGCTGAATGTCGGTGGGGCAGCCGTTCCCCAGAATATGATTCGGATTCATGGTTGCAACATCGTGGGTCTTAAAATAATTTTCGTATGCACTGATCGTGATACGCTTGAGTCCCGCACCCACATTCACCTTGGCAATGCCGCGCGCGACTGCTTCCTTAAAAACCGCTTTGTCCACACCGGTTCCACCGTGCAGCACCAGCGGCACGGTGACCTTTTTATGTATGCGCTCCAGTAAATCCAGATCCAGCACGGCCTTTTTGCTTTCGAGCAGATGCACATTACCGATGGAGACGGCAAGAGCATCCACACCGGTGTCCCTGACGAACTGCGCTGCAAGATCGGGGTTGGTGTTGCGGCCTTCGTTCTGTGTGCCGGTGCTTTGATTGGCGGTGGGCAGCGCGCCGAGCTCCGCTTCCACTGCGACGCCGCAGGTATGAGCGAACTCCACCAACTTTTGCTGGACGGACGTGAGCTGCGCGAGGGACATTTTTTCATCCACGAACATCACCATATCAAAGCCCGCGCCAATGCCCTTGCAGGCGTAACGGATGTCGACGCTCTCATTAAGCAGCGTCGCAACCGGTACGCTCGAGGCCCGCGCCAGCTTTTTGACTATACCACTGTACATTTTCAGGTTTTCCTGGTACGAGCGCCCGGGGTTCGCAAGGTATTCTCCGCAAAAGCCGATCATCACCGGCGACTTCATTTTTTCAGCGGCGCGTACGACTGCGGTGGTGGATTCGATGTCCCAGCATTCAAAATAACCGATGCAGTAGGATCTTTCACGCGCGTCATTGAGCAAATCAATCGGGTTTATAGTAGACATAGTGCTTCTCTCCCATCCTGAATTTAGGGTTACGCGTTCATCAAAGCGCGGGCTTCCTCTACAATTCGCGCGGTGGAGGGGACAACATAGTCCTCCATTACAGGCGCGAACGGAATCGGTACATCGTAGGTGGCTATGCGTGCAATTGGTGCGTCCAGCAGATAGATTTCATGCTCGGCAATGTAGGCCGAAACCTGTGCACCCCACCCGCCGGTGTAGTTGTCCTCATGCACAATCATGAGCCGTCCGGTTTTGCGCAGAGAGGCGATGACCGTCTCGTAATCAAAGGGCAGAAGGGTGCGCGGGTCGATGACCTCGAGGCTGATCCCCTCTTTCGCGAGAATTTCAGCAGCCTCCTGCGCGCGATACTGCATCAGCAGGTTGGCAATCACGGTGATGTCGCGGCCTTCCCTGCGCAAGGCCGCCGTGCCGAATTCTATGGTGTATTCTTTATCCGGAACCTCCGTGACCGTCGACAGTGCGCCAAGCTCCACGCGCTTGCCGCCATAAAGACGTTTGTGTTCGAATACGATAACAGGATTGTCGTCGCGAATCGACTGTTTGAGCAGCCCCTTTGCGTCATAAGCTGTCGCAGGGCAGATGACCTTGAGCCCCGGTACTCGAGTGAAGAAGCCCTCAAGGCTCTGAGCGTGCTGCGCACCGCGTGTTGTCGCGCCGCAGGGCGCACGCATGACCATCGGCACCTTGACTGTTCCGTTGGACATGTAGCACATTTTCGCGGCCTGATTTACAAGCTGATCCATCATGCAGAACAGAAAGTCCCCGTATTGCAGGTCGCCAATTGGCCGCATACCTGTCATAGCCGCACCGACACAAACGCCGGCAATCAGAATTTCCGAGATGGGAGTGTTGATTACACGCGCATCGCCGAATTCAGCGGCCAAATTTCTTGTGGCAGCGAACGCGCCACCGTAACCGCCGTTTGTATCGCTGATATCCTCGCCAATGCAGAATACATTTTTATCCCGTCGCATTTCTTCCGCAATCGCGGTGTTCAGGGCTTCCACAACCGACATCTGAGCCATCTTACATCCCACCTTCCCAATACACATGTGCAAGCGCGTCCTGTGGAGCGGGCGAGGGCGCATTTTGCGCGAATTCCACCGCAGCCTCGACCTCCCGCTCGATTCTTGCGTCGATTTCGTCAAGCTCCCGCGCGGCAGCGAGATTGCTGTCCATCATGACCTTACGGAAATTTTGGATAGGGTCTTTGGCAAACCACGCTGCCTCTTCCTCCTTGGAACGGTAGGCACAGGAATCGCTGCGTGAATGGCCGCTGATGCGATAGGTTTTCAGCTCCAGAATCGTGGGGCCACCACCGCCCCGCGCACGTGAAACGGCGCGCTCCATCGCCTCGCTGACAAGCAGCACATCGTTGCCGTCCACCACCTCAGCGGGGATGCCGTACGCGGCGCCCCGGTCAGCAGCCGGATTTTTGAGTAAGCTGATCATATGTATCGGTGTAGAGGCGCCATAAAGATTATTCTCACATACGAAAATAACCGGCAGCTTCCAGATCGCAGCGCCGTTGAGCGATTCATGGAACGCACCCTCGTTTGTGGCCCCATCGCCGAAGAAGCTGACAACAACGCTGTCCTTGCCCTGCAGCTTGCAGCTCAACCCTACACCGCAGGCAATCGGCATATTGCCCGCTACAATTGCGTTGGCCGGCAGCGCGCCTACCTTGATATCGCCGGTGTGCATCGCACCGCCTTTTGCACCGCAGCAGCCATTGGATTTTGCAAACATCTCACACATCATGCCGTTAAGCGATACGCCTTTAGCCAAGCCATGCCCCGCCGGACGATGTGTAGAGAGCATGTAGTCATCCGCACGCAAATCATAGAGTGTGCCCACAGCACACGCTTCCTCCCCGTGGGACTGATGGATACTACCGGGCATGGAGCCCTCAAGGAACAGATAATAAATTTGCTCCTCGTATTTGCGGATTAGCACCATGCGTTCATACATTCCCAAGGCCCTTTGCTTCGTTGGCAAGCTCTTCAAATCGACCACCTCTTCACAGTATTTACTGCAGTCTGTCTAAACATCAATCAGGGAAATAGTTGTTTGATATCAAACAACATATAAGGCATTATTGTTTGTTTCGTATCTATTAGTTGTTATAATACGCCTGAATAAATGCATTGTCAAGTGAAATAGATACATAAAACTTTTAAAATATGAAACTATTTTTGTTTGATATTGAATAAAAATGATTACCATAATAGTGAATAGTCACTATTACGGTAATTTACAAGACTAAATATATACAATTATTACAAGCGAAATTTATTATTATTAACTAAGAATATAATGAAAGTCCAATTAATTTCACTGCGTTATCCATAGATATATTTAAAAATGCACTTGACAATTGTGCGTTGTGCATGATATAACAATTTTAGTCGCTGTTGTATTAAAAATAAAAGTTGCATATCGAACAATTATAACAAAATATGTCGATATTCAAACAAAAACTAAAACAGCGCACTGCTTATTTTGAGATATTGACTCTAAAAAACCGCTACAATTCATAAAGACGAGGAGGATCGCCCATGAAAAAGCTGAACGACATTCCCTCAACCATGATGGCACTTGTCGCTCACGGCCCCAAAGACTTTCGTTACGAAGAGGTGAAAACACCCGCCATCGACGAGGATGAGCTCCTCATCAAATCGCTGGGTTGTGGTATTTGCGCGGGAGATGTGAAATCCTACCACGGCGCGGGTATGTTCTGGGGGGATGATATCAATCCCCCGTGGCAGATCGCCCCAGTCAACACCGGGCATGAATTTTTTGGCGAGATTGTTGCTCTTGGTGACAACGCGGCCAAAAAATGGAACCTGACTCTCGGTGACTGGATTATCCCTGAACAGATCATTCCCTGCTGGGAATGCCGTTTCTGCAAAAGCGGACTCTCGTATATGTGTCAGAAGCATGACCTGTACGGCTTCCAGTCCGGTGTGAGCGACGGAGGTATGGCTGACTATGTGCGCATCAACAAGCGCAGCGTCATTCATAAGGTGCCAAAGACTCTGAGCGTTGAGCAGGCGCTGATGATCGAGCCGGCTTCCTGCGCGGTACATACGGTTGAGCGCGCCGAGATCGGTTTTGGCGATGTCGTTGTCATTGCGGGCATGGGCCCGATCGGGCTGTGCAAATTGCAGCTCGCCAAGCTTAAGAACCCCAAAATGCTCATTGCAATCGACGCAAAGCCGGAGCGTCTCGCCCTCGCGGCGGAATTCGGCGCGGATGTAACGATTAACTTCGCCGAAGAAGACAGCGTCAAGCGTGTACTGGATCTGACCGAAAGCTACGGCTGCGACATTTATATCGAAAGCTCCGGCCACCCTTCCGCAGTGGTAAGCGGCCTGCAAATGATACGCAAGGCGGGTACATTTGTAGAATTCAGCGTATTTTCCAGCGAGACCACCGTAGATTGGAGCATCATCGGCGACCGCAAGGAGCTCAACCTCAAGGGCGCGCATATCAGTGGGCTTGAGGGCTACAGTATCGCCATCGACTTCCTGAATAGAGGTCTTTTAAGAACAGAAAATATCACAACACACACTTTCCCGCTTGCGGAATGGGAAAAGGCATTTGAGATTTCGGCTAAGGGCAACGTTTCGATCAAGGTGCTCTTAAAGCCGTAGACAACGCCCTGGCATTAAACAGCAACGTACATATGCTCAAGCGACAACCGTGAATATGCGGATTTGATAGGCAATTGCGAAAGTAATCCTTGAAAATGGAAACAAAGCACAAAGTGAGAAAAGAAACCAAGAAAAACGAAGCGGCTAAAAAAGGGCGCAAGAAATAAAGGTTTTAAACCATATGGGTAA